>Ga0210044_10004419_pt1 | contig 19598 bp, 18 predicted proteins | sample CryGey13umfilter_2_FD_183959 | JGI IMG/M metagenome (GOLD analysis project Ga0210044, IMG submission 183959) | Groundwater microbial communities from aquifer in Utah, USA - Crystal Geyser 4/9/14 3 um filter (SPAdes) (version 2) | ecosystem: Environmental > Aquatic > Deep subsurface >... | reverse complement strand
ATAAGGAAATTAAAAGAGAAAAGATTCCGGAGGGTACAAGATTTCAATATGCACAGGTTAAAACAAAAGATATAGCCAGCAAAATTGAAAAGTCAATTATAAAGAAAGAACAGCCGGAATTTAACGAAAAGCATAAGTAATTTTATATTTTTCAGGTGGAATAAAAAGATATGAAAATCAGCCAAATACACAAGCTAAACAAGACCCAACATGAATTGGATTTTGTTGATATAGATCCATCAAAAGATAAGGCAGTTTTTCTTGACCCTTTTTTTATTTCCACAAGGCCACAACCGTGGTGTGTTGATTCAAGCCGAACAATAAAAAGCTTCTTTCAATATGCGATTGACCTCATAAAGTCAGATGAAGTCGATAAAGCTCGTGCTCTATTCGTCCATTTAAACGAACCGAATGAAACATGTTTAGGTATGTCGAGATCGAAACCACAAGGCAGAGGCGCTGGCGATGATGATTCAAGACGAATATTTGAAAGTATTCTAGAGAGCAGAGCTGTTCAGACCGGACTGGTAGAAGATTTGGAGGATACGGCTATTTTTATTGATCGGATAGCCAGAGACAAAGTGTCTGATATGACAACGAACATAATCAAAAAACACCTTATTGATTATACTAAGTCGCAATGTGAATTGTGGGATATTCCCTTGACTAACGATGTCCCGTCTGGGTTTTTTTGGGATTCAATAAATAAAAGATGGGAAAATATGCACACCGACAGGCTAGTTGTAAAAAATAAACCCTTACTACTAGTGCCTAAAATAGCGGTTTCTTTCCACAAAGAATATATTGATCAAAAATATTATCAACACTTCGCCTTAAATTACTTACAAGGCGAACATTTGGCAAAAAATAGTGGTTTGGTGCGCGAAAGAACATTAAAGGACGGTTCAAAACATAGATATGTAACAAAAAAAGACATTAAAGAAAAAGAGGCCCCATTTTCCAAAGAATTTTTGCGTGAGTTCACTAAAAATCACCCCGAAGTTTTTAAAAATTTCAGAAAAGAGAAGGCACAATCAGTTCAGCCAATCGGTAATGATGATTTAGAGGATATTGATATTGGAGTATTAGTTGATTATCTAATCAGTTCGCTTAATTCCTTAGTTGCAGGCGGAGAAAACGCGAGCACATATCATAAACTGATCATCGGCATACTAGAATTTATTTTTTACCCGTCGTTAAATAATCCTGTGAAGGAAAAAGAAATTAACGACGGTAGAAAACGGATTGACATAACTTTTGATAATTCGGCGAATGGAGGATTTTTTCACACACTGCATAATGTACATCAAATTACATCCAGATATGTTTTTGTTGAGTGTAAAAATTATTCAGAAGATCCAAAGAATCCGGAAATTGACCAACTAGCTGGAAGATTTTCAGTTAATACTAGTAAATTCGGTTTTCTAGTTTGCAGGACAATAAGCAATAAAAATTTATTTCTGAAAAGATGCCAGGATTTATGGAAACAAAAAAATGAGCTAATCATTCCATTGACCGACCATGAAATTATCGCTGTTTTAAAAAACATAAAAGCAGGTCAAGTGCGAACCGAGGAGCAATTACTTAATGATTTAAGAAGAAAAGTGATCTTATCATAAATTGGCGGCGCGCCAGCTTTGCTGGCACGAAATTCGGTGGCGGCGGAAAAGCGAGGGCGGGCAAAAATTCCTGGTGGACACTCACTCTCCAATCCCCTTCCTTTTTGCCCGCCCGAGCTTAAAAGTTTTTCAAAATTCAGCGTTCGGATTTTTGCGAAAAAAAGTTCGGATTTCGTTCAGCGTTCGGAGCCAGTTAGAACTATCGTGTATCAAAAGCATCGTATCAAACGGTGTTTTTGCTTTATATAAGAGCTTTTTATCCTTTAATTCGAGGTTCTGAAGTATGTAATTTAATAATTGCCTTTTTTCTTCTGGTTCAGAACTTTCAAATATTTCACGAGCTCGTTTGGCAAGGTTTAAGATGCTATTTGCAGTAATATGATGCTCTTGATTAGCCTTATGGTGTTTGTTTATACTTTCCATCATTTTAGATTGTTTTTCGGTATATTCTTTAAACTTTTTGTTGTAGAAATCCTCAGTAATACTACCGTCATATTTCTCATCCGTTAGCTTGCTAATACGATTTTCAAACCTATTATATTCTTTCCATAGCTCTAGAACACTGTTCTTAAAAAAGCGGTTTTCAGCTTTGTTCGTTTGCTTTAAGTCTTCGGTTAGCTCATTTATTTGCTCATCTGTTAATTGAATATTATCCAGAACTTGATAGATTTGATCTAAAAGTTCTTCTTCTTTGACATAAATCCTTTTTGGATGAATCCTGTGATAGTTGGTGCAACTGTAATACGCATGCCCCTTAGAGGTTTCAGGGGTGATTGTGCAACCGCAATCAGCACACTTTATCATTCCTCGAAAAACAAAGGGCTTAGCGGCATATTTAAAGGGTTTTTTATGCCATCCGTCACTAACTGCTTGGGCTTTATCAAATAAATACTTAGTAATTAGCGGAGGGTATTTGTGAGGGTACAATTCGCCTTTAATCCTCATTATTCCGTAATAGAACGGGTTGTTTAAAGTATGTTTTACCATACTTATGGTTAAGGGTTTTGGGTCTTTTGATTTGCTTTTTAGTCCTACTTTGTCCAATTGTTCTTTAATTTGCCTCATTGAATAGTTACCGGAAGCATATAGCTCAAACATTTTTATAATAAAGGGGCTTCTTATCTCATCAACTTCTATATCTTTATTACCCTTTTCGTTTTCTGTGTTGATGTAGCCAATTGGAGCCCAGCCAGCCCATTCGCCATTTTTTATTTTAGTTTCGTTGGCCCTTTTGACGTTATCGCTAACAGAATCCGAATAATATTTAGCTAGGCTTACGCCAATCGTAAATCTAAACAAGTCGGTTGCAGGTGAATTTTTATGCAAGACAATGTTGTCCGATGGAAAGTGTAGTTCAATTTTGCCTTGTTTCCTTAACTCTTCTAGGGTTGCTAAATCTCTTGTAAAGTTCCTTATTAAGCGGTCAATCTTATCGCAACACAAAGCCATTGTTTCTTTTGATTTTTGAAGCGTTTCAACGATTTTTTGAAACTCAAGTCTCTCTGTTTTCCAAGCTGATTCGTCAAAATTAAGTTCTTGAGTAACATCCAAGCCTTTTTCTCTGCAATATTTCTGCAATCTTAATAATTGAGCTGGTAAAGAATTGCCCGCTTCTTTTTGTTCTTCAGTTGATACTCTAGCTAAGATTATTGCTTTCATACAAGGCTTTCGAACTTCTTCCAGTTCTTATTCTGCTCAATATTTCCATCGTGATAGTCGTAATCCTGAGCATCGTTGTAATACCATATGCCAGAGCTCTTAATAACAATGCCCCCAACGCAACTATCACCAAGTCCCTTTAGTCTCTTGGATAGTGCAAGTGCCTTATCTTTTGTCTCTTGCGATTTGGCTGTGTCGCCATCCTTTGTATCAAAAATTCCTATTTTGCCATCCTTGAAACGGATTATCCAATCAGGATAGAAGAGAGCTTCCTTCTGGTCAGTTGTATCTGTATACTTCAGGGCATAATAAATTTTGCCATAGTCGCCATTCTTGAACCACCATTCAACTGAACTACTCAAACCATCAATATAGTTCTTAAAGTCCATCTCATTCTTCTTGCCCTTGTAGTCATCTTTGAGAACATAGTATTCGTTCAGAGCACATAGTTTTTGATCTTCTGCAATGTAATCCTCTGTAAAGGAATACTCATCTTGGATAGTGAAAACTGGAGCTTCCTTCTTTTCGTGTGATACCTTCTTTTCGTTAAGTATTCGTTTTGCGATTGGTTTGAAATCAATCAAAGCTTTCGTTATTGCTGGTCTAAACTTGCTTGAAGCTCCTTTATTTATGTCCCTTACAAACACTCGGTAGAAGTAATCACTATCTTCGCTTATAGTCTTTTTCAGCCAAATTCTGATAGCAGATTTTAGTGTGCTCCAAGACCTTGCTATATTCGTATATTTAGCCCCATCATTATCCTGTTCCTGCAATAGTTGATAACAAATGTAATTAAATGTTTTTTCAACATCATTGGAAGACATCTCAATCTCGAGGTCTCTGCCTTCCTTGTTGAACTCATAGTTCAGGTGATCAAAATCCTCGAACTCGGCATTAACAATAATCTGATTTGTTAGCTTTCCGCTAAGATCAATTTTTTTTGCCTCTAACTTTTCCTGTGCTTTGCCGAGTATATCGTCGTTGTTTATATCAAAATACTTATTCATCGACTCGATGAAACTCTGTTGAAATTTGTATGATTTTGGAATATCGCCATAGTCAACTCTCGAGATATATTCAGATTGAAGTTCTATATTCTCAATACCGTCTTTGACAGAAGAAAAGTGAACATAAGGTTTGTTGTTATCTGACTTGTCGGGTAATTCAACCTGATTCCGCTTGTAGTTTGTATAAAGATAGCCAATTCGTAGGTGCTCGTTATTTTTATAGTCTTCTTTTAGCTCTGGCTCTGGCATTCTCAAAATTCTACCGACAGTTTGAGTATAAAATTTGTCAGATCTGATCTCCCTGAACATAACGAGGACTGAAGCACGAGGACAGTCCCAGCCAGTTCCCGCCGCTTGCTTGAAAAGCATATAGTCAACATCACTATCATTTTCGGTAATCAATCCCATATTCTCTTGTCTACCATCAAACCACTTTGCAATCTTTTTTTCGGGTATGCCAAGTTCTTTTAAGTAATCACAAACGACTGATTCTTTTGTTTCTTTATCCATTTCGATCAATCGATTGTCATCATTTGGCAACTGTATCAACATCAGTGGGTTAACGTCTTTGCCGAGCTGTTCAAACTCTTTCTTCAGTTCTTTTCTTCGCTTTATACCCAAATCGAGCAAAACCCTGTCGAGGTCTTGCCCCGTATGGCTCAACAAATCTTCCTCAGTTTGAACGGCAACCTTCTCTTTGATAAGACCTTGTGCGACTACTTGCAAGCGATCGACCTCAACCATTGAACCCATTCTATAAGCCTCGAGTTCATCCTCTTCGTCTGGGGTGGCTGTGATATGCAATATGACTTTCGGGTTAATATAATCGATGATCTCTTTAGCAAGAGTTGTGCCCTTATTTTTGTGAGCTTCATCAATTACGAGGACTATTTCCCGATTATCTGTATGCGTCCCATCAATAAAATCTTCCCAATATGCACCTTTTTCTTTTCGCATAATCTCTTCATCGGGTCTTCTGAGTATTCGTGTTTCAGCACTTTTCGAGACTATTTTTTGCCAGTTTAGGAAAATAAGGTCGTTAGTATATAGTTTATTTCTGTTAATATCGCCTACGGTAAGCAAACTATTCTCAAGATTATTCTCGAAATACTCGGCAAATTTATTTTTACTTTGCATAGAGAGGTCGTCGCTGAATGTAATCCAAACGAAAGCTTTATCCTCTTGCCATTGCGGTAAATGGTTTAATCCCCTTATGAAATTAGCAACAATAAATGTTTTACCGCTTCCAGTGGGGGCTTTTAGAACGATAGGTAATTTACTGCCGTGCTTCTTCCAAGATTCAACAAAAACCTTTGACAGGCTATCAATGGCTTTAGTTTGAAATTCCAATGGGTTAAACTGTTTCATACTACCTTTCTATACTAAATTATAAATTTGCTTATAGATTTCAACGATCGGCTGAGGTATCGTTTTTAGCCTTATATTTTTCATTTCCTCAAGCTCGTATATCGTTTCATCAGCTTCCCAGCTGAAAACATAGGCAGTTATTTCACGTGCTTTTAAACTTTGGACTTCCTTGATAAACTCATCATATTTATCCATCTCTTCCCTGAAGTAAACGGCAGTGTATCGGTCGCCATCTCTAAATATTTGGTAATAGTCATTTCGCCCCTGCTCATATAAAGTATTCTCGGCAATAGCTAATAACTCACCAGCATTGTGAGCCAACTCTATCCTGTCATTATCTGTAGAATTGAGAACATTGTTCTTGCCAACAAATGCAGCATTGTAATACTTTACTGAGTTAGCCGATCCCTGTTTATTCCTATAACCTTTGATGGCGTTATTTATTCGTTTATAGCACGTATTCGTCATTATACCGTCTTCATTATTCGTGCATAGTATGAATTGTCTATTACCGCCGTCTTCTTCATTTAAGTCCATTACGGCTTCTCCAGTTGTCCCAGACCCTGCAAAATAATCTAAAACGATCAGATCTTTCCTATCGAGTGTTGAGATAACTTTCTTGATTAGCCTTAAGGGTTTCTTGCCATTTGTGAAATCGACACCACCTTCGAGATAAAGCGAAGCATTCGGTATGTTCCAGAAGTTTGTCATTTTGCTTCTTCGATAGAGCTTCTTGTTTTCGTAGATAACTATGTTATCCAGCCAAGACAATATTCTTCCATTGTAGAAGTATGTCTTAACAGTTTTTCCCGCATCCCTTCCCTTTGTGGGCGTATATTCAAGATAAGATAACCCAGCTTTTGGGATTTGATCCTTAATTGCAAGTATCATACCGCCGTTTGGGTTATAGTCTGCAAAAATCATTTTTCTATTTTTTACATATTCCCCAAGGGGCATATCTTTTGTCTTCTCAATTTTATATTCTTCGCACTTGAAAACCTTTATTTTCCCGACGTTTTGTCTTTCTATTTCTTTCAGGAGTTCTGGTTTCCCGAAATCGATGACTATCTTGCCATAGCTGTTTAGGTGCTCTTTAACTTCCTCGAAATCCATAGGGAGTTCTTGATAGTAATTCTTAAATTCAGAAATATTTTTTGCATACATAAGGATATATTCGCACACATCAAAGATATGACTTTGTTGCCCGACACCTGCTGGGTCTTTGACTTTGACCGAGATCAGACTAACTAAATTGTTTTCTCCATAAACCTCGTCTGCCAGTAGTTTTAATTGAGCCAACTCATTTATATCTATGCTGATGAATATTACGCCAGTTTCTTTAAGAATATCTCTCGAAAGTTCCAAGCGTTTTCTCATAAATGAAAGCCAGTAGCTATGTCTATACGGGCTATCCTTAGGGACATCAGTCCCATCGGGATATTTGTCTAGAATTCTCTTGTCCTTATATCTAAAGCCATCAGATCCAGTGTTATAGGGTGGGTCGATATAAATAGCATCGATTTTTTCTTTGTGAGTATAATTCAGACAAGTGAGCGAGTGATAATTGTCCCCTTCAATCAAAATATGAGTTGGCTTGTCATTAATATTTTCAATTGCCAACTTGGGATTTTCTTTTAATATAGGAAGCTTATTTTCAACGTCATCTTCAAAAGCTTCTGCAACATCAACCCAGACTAACCCATATCTTTGTTTCTTTATATTTCGTTGTAGCTTTGATATTTCTTTTTCTAATAAAAGTATTTTATTATCTTTTTCCTCAACAACGCTTCTTTGCTGGCTATTTTGAAGATAAGATTCAAAATCAGATTTTAGCACCCTAAAATCTTTACCTGTTTTGATCGCACTCAACTTACCAGAGTTAATATGCCTATAAACAGTCATAATGTTGACCTTTAGTTTGTCGGCGATCTCTTGAGCTGTGTAGTATTCTTCGTTTTCCATACTTCCTTACCTTTTATATTACTTTACTATTCTTTACATATCAAATGATTTTTTTGCTATTTTATCCACTTTAAAAGACTCAAAACTTCCCAACTGTTGCTTTATTTCCGGTATAAATCCCCAAGTAGGATTAGCAAAAATTTCATCATCAAGCATCTTGATATATTTTTTTACCGTATCCCAATTGCTTTTGGGTTTATGGCTATCAATTGTTTTTCTAAATCCTCTCATTCCTTCCTCATCTCTACAAAGCGAATAAAGGCCAACAATATTGATAGCTTTTATAATTTTTATCTTTGGATACCTCCGAAGTATCAACTGTAATATATCTTGGGGGTTACTATTGATGTTAAAGATAAATTGGTTGTCGCTAAAAAAGTCATTCCAGTATTGGTTAATAATTTTTTTGCATAATTCTTGTTTAAAGATCTCTTTGAACGGAGGATTTGGGGCATATCCCAGTTTTTCCAATTGTTCATTCATTTTTCGTTTTGAGCTTAATCTTGTCTCTAGCCTCAACACTTCAAGCCTTTTGTTTTCCTTCTGAATATATTCAAACAAGTCCATTTGTTGAGGTGTCCGGTTTTTGTCTATTGCTCTGCTTTTGGGTTTTTTTAGGTCATTGATTTTGTCGTAAAGAACAAATGAATGAGATTTTGTATATAACTGCAAAACTTCGCCGTTTCTAAATTTCTTTTCATCAAGATCAAACCTTTTGCTAAAATCTATTTTCTTCAATTCTCTTATCGCAAAATTTGCGGTATAGCCTCCGCTTAGTGTTATGTTTTTTGAGGGGTGAAAAGATAAAACTTTTGCTTCTTCAATGTCTTTGCTCCAAACCAATACTCCCATACTTCTTATTCTCTCTCGTAATGTTTTAACAACACTATCAAAGTCGGTTTCTTCTAGTTCGTCTAGATTATTGTTAAAAATCATCTTTGGAGCAGAAAACTCAATTTTTATAACAAAAGCACCACCTCTTTTAATCAGCGTCAGTCTTGGTTTGTAAATGCCATCTTTTTTATCTTGTGCAGTGGGATTATTTTCCCATTTTTTGAACCCCAAAAAGGTATTAAATATTTGATCTTTGGTTGCTCCAAACTTTCTATAGTCAGAATCGGCTATAGAGCACTTGTTTAGGGGGATTTGTAAAATTATTGTGTCTAACATTTTCATTACATCTTTTATAAATACGATTTTTGAGTTTATTCCAATATTTCTTTAGCCTTTAGAATTATTGCGCTTTCAATCAATGCACTTGTCACTTTGTTTATGGGGTGATAGATATTCATCTCCCGATCGCCGATCTTCTTGGTTGGATAAGTGATTCTATAACCGCTCCCATCTTTCTTCTTGTGTATGCCAATAGATGCTAAATATAAGCTGTCGTTAATGACAACACTGCCGAAGGCAACCATGCCGTTATTTGCTTTGATGGGTATAATTTGTATTTCTGATATTTTCATATAAATGTGGGTTAACTCTCATATCAATTTCCAAGAGCAACTTAAAAAAGCCAGTCAAATTATATTTGGCTTCTACCTTTTCGTTTACTAATTTTACGCTCTTTGTTTTTTCCATAGTTTCAAAACTTGTTACTATTTGTCATTACGCTTTACTCTTACGGTTTTGTAATAATTTGAGAAAATAAAAATAACCTTATATTTCAAAGGTTATGCTATAGGTAAAAATTAGTATAAGAACTTTATGGGCTACATATCATTTCTTGTGCGCTACACTTCTTTTCTTTTTTGTTTTTCAAGCGATATTATCTTAGCAATATGTCCATCATCCAAGAATATATTTTTATCGGCTAGTAATTCCCTGATTTCCTTGAGCGATTTATGCCTATTCTCATAAATAAAGTCATTTCGTTCCTGAATCGATTGGTTTTTGGCTTTAACTCTACCAATTTTTATATTTTTGTCCTTGTATTTGTTTTGCAAAAATTCAATTTCTTTTTTCCAAACAATTTTGTTTTTTATAAAATCAATTAAATCTCTTTGGCTAGCATAAGGGCTTATTCTTATGGCAATAGGATAAGCCATATCATCGCTTTGCTGGATAAAATCACTAAATGGATCTTCTTTTTCTTCAATAACATCACTTACCATGAACAGCCCGCAAGATCCAAGTTCGTGGGATGATTCAATATAATTATAAAAAACGTATTGAAGCAATATTTCAGAAAAATCGAAGTAATGAAGTTGATATTTGCAACAAATTTTCTCGATTATTTCATTTCGGAGTTCCTCTTCTTTTTGAAAGTTATTTCTAAAAATTGAGTTAAGTGGAAAATGATAGCACCCCTTTTTGTCTAGCTTGTAACCCTCCGGAGGAATTTCATATTTTGTTCTTAGCTCTTTTATAACATCGTTAAAATATTCCTTCTTGGTAATATCCAAAAAGTAATTCCACATTTTCTGAAAACCCTTGTTATCAAAATATGTTTGACGTATCTTTTCATATTCTTTTAGCTCCTCATCAGAGAATCGCCCTTCGTTATATTCGTCAGTCATAATTCATTACTTCTTTCATTTGTCATTTAATACAAGACAATTAATGTTATTAATTAAAAAATTATAAAACAGTTGACACTTATTTGTTAAAATTTGCTATAATGTAGTTAATGCGTTTATCGCAGTGGGATGAATTATGTACATCGCAAAAGGGCTCTTCGGAGCCTCTTTTGTTTATATAAACTTTTTACCATTCCCCTTAACCCCTCTTGCTCCACGAAAGTATCTTGGTTGTATCAAGTCAATTATTTTCTGATTAAAGTTATCTGCTCTCTCTACCTTGCCATAACTTTGCAAAACATCATACTTACATATCTTTGCTAGAAAATCAGCAAATTCTAATCCTTGTATAAAGTTATATTTACCCTTAAGTTTAATATCCTTACTCGTAAATGCACCTTGAATGCCCGCACAATTATCAAGATAGTATGTTCCATTATTGTAAAAATTGTCGTAAACGTCCTTTAGTTTTGCATCCTCTTTCTTGCCCCTAACCTCAGCCATCACATCTCCTCGACTCCTATTTTGAGCAAGAAACTTATAGTATCTTTCCAATAAACAGGTTAAGCAATAATGATATGGATGTTCTGGTGTAACATATTGGTTATAGTGTCTGGCCTTATCTATCACTACTGCAATAATTTTGTAATCTACTTCCGAATAAAGAGAAAATAAAAGTTCATTAAACTTTTTTTCAACTTCCGGATCTTTTAGTTTTGTAAAGCTCCCTTTTTTGTTAATAATTTCATCTAAATGTATTGCAGGTTTAAAATCTGGATCAGAGTAAAATAGAGAACGTATAGCTTCAATTCTTGGTATTATGTTTTCTACATACTCATTTTTTTCTATTATAATGCCACAAAGACAAAGGTATCTTTCTTTTACATCACCTGCGAGCATATATCGATGATGTCCTGATTCGTCTATGTAAATTCTATGCAGTGCCATAAAGTAAAGGTTAGACTAAAGCTAAAGATTTGGCAATTGTCTCGAGTCTTCTTTCAATTGATTCGATGAGAAAACACTCTCGAACATCTGTAATTCGTCTCTGATCTTATCCCAATCTAAAGTTCTAAACACGTTTTTAAATGGGAGCCAAATTGTTCTAATTCAAACCGTTTTAGGACAAACAGATCATGAAATATCGGTGTGAATTCGACATCAACTACGTTGCCGAATTTGTCTATAACAATCTTTTTGAATAATGCCTGGTTAAGCTTGGCCTTTGTGCTTTCGCTTCCGTTCTTATAACCAATACCGCATTTTTTAGCGATTTTAATAGCGGTCATCAATCGTTTTTCAATGACTTCCGTTGTTACGCTAATAGCTTTCGTCAGGCTATGTGCTGCGGCCAAATCCTTGTTAATCCGGTCATTCTCAGCCTTTAAAATATCTAAATCCATTGCTCCAGCTGTGTATGCTTTTGTTAGTCTTATTTTCTCTTCCTTTAATTTCTCGATTCTTTTATTGGCAAGCTTATGCTGGTTGAGATCGTCTTTTTCGCGGTTAAGCATTGTCTTTTTGTAATCATTTACGATTTTCTCAACCCACTTGTCTTTCATCTTAATATCTTGGTAATAAGCCTCAACACCGTTTTCCACCTTCTCGTGGTCTATGTAGGGCAGAGCGCATTTGATCTTATCTTTTCTCCCTAAGCAGTAATAGAAGAGGTATTTCTTATCCTTTTTCTTAATGCCATTTATTGACAGCTTTCTACCGCAATCAGAACAGTAAAGCGAACCCTTTAAAAAATGGTTATATGTACGTCTTTTAGTGCCACAGCGGTTTATGAGCAGTATCTCCTGTACCTTCTCATATGTTTCTAAATCAACCAAAGACTCATGGTTACCTTTATACTCAACGTCTTTCCATTCAAAATAACCGGTATAGAACCTGTTTTGAAGGATAAGGGCAAGATTCGATCTGGATGTTGGTTGCTCAGACCACTTTCTAGTTGGCCGAGTTGTAAGCCCCATAGCAGTAATCTTTTCGTGAAGCTTTGAAAGAGAATACAATCCAGTTGAGTACATCTTGAACGCCTCGGCAATTATCGGACCGCGAACTGGATCAACTTCAACCGATGTGATTTCTCGACCCTTTATGACTTCTTTTTTATTTAAATAGCCAATTGGTGCCATCTGCGGCCAGTCGCCTTGCTTAGCTTTTTGAAGCATGCCTTTTTGAGCTTCTTTGCCAAGATTTGCACTGTAATACTCAGCGATAACCGCCATAATGCCTTCAATGAGCATCCCAGAGGCACCGTCTTCAATATTTTCGCTAACAGAAAGCAGGTTTACGTTATGCTGCTTTAAAATAGCTTTTATGGCAACATGGTCGGGTACATTCCTGGCAAGTCTATCAATTTTATGAATCACAACGGTGTCAATTGTTGGATCTTTCTTAACCCTCGTTAATAATTCCTGAAGCTGCGGTCTGTCGGCAGATCGGGCGGACTCACCACGGTCAGTGTATTCATCAATGAAATTCCAGCCGTTATCTTCAATATAGCGTTTGCAAGCCTCTCTTTGAGCGGGGATAGAATAGCCCTCTTCATTATGGCCCTTTTCAACTTGTTCAGTTGTTGAAACCCGTAAGTAAATTAGACAGTTCATAGGTGCCTCATATTTTCGCTTAGCCATGATTGAGAGAGTTCATAATATTTAAGTTGAAGCGTTTTTAGCTCAATGGAATCAAACTTAATTAGCTTGATGTAATAAACGGTTGCCATTAATGTCTGTTTCGTCAGCTCAAAGAGGCAGTTACTTACCATTTTCTCATCAAAAAATGGACCCATTTGAACAAATCCCTCTTTGGCGATAATCTTTGTCCCCGGATATGAGGCATGACTGGCATATTCGCAGAAGGTTTTATAGATTTCAGTTCTCTTACTTTTCTCCTTGTGATTATCTCTTTGATCAAGAGCATTGCGAATCTTTCCAGGGCCAAATTTTACAATTCGCTCGGCATTTGAGCAGCTTTTCCACTCGGATATTTTAGATACATCTGTAGAGAAATAATCAAGAAGGAATCCGGTTTCAACCATATCCCGTTGAATAGAAAAGGCGATTTGAAAATATCCTGAAAGCAGCATTTTTAGCGAACTTGAAATATCGTTAAAAAGACGAATCCCAAGGGTTTGCAATGCAAGTTCATCGCTGTTTGCTTCCGCGTAAGACATTGCTGCCTCAAAGATGATATTTAGAGAATCTTCAATGAGATTAATATGCTGTTTTAGCTTGCTATCCGCACTAATAAGCGAAAGCGCAGCTTCTCTAAGTTCTTCTTCGTGGTTATAAAGTGCTTTTAGATGTTCTGGTAATATATAAGACATCAGTTACTTCCTATAAGATTGCAGAAGCTTTAAGCGAAAGCCTGCAAACTTTTCAGTTACGTTATATTCATCAACTAAATTCAAAACTGCCGTATCATAATGCCTGGTTGTAAGCCTTAACTTCGGCATCAGGAGGTAAGCGGCAAAGACTTCGGCTTGACGCTCTTGAAGCTTATCCCAGGAATAAGCGCCGGAAGAAGCAGCCCAATGGTTGCCGACATGTAAAAAATGGTGCCCTAAAGCGTGAGCGGTGAGCTCTTTTTTCTCAGTGCTGCTTAAGTTGTCTTTTAAGATAACAACATCACCGAAGTAAAGCTCTTTCAAGCGACCGTGCAGAGGAACTTCAAGAATCTGAATACCCTCAGAACTTAAAATATCCTGAAGGTCGTTACCGTATTTATCTACGATTTCCTCTGCTTTGCGCTTTGCTATGTTCATTGTTGTTTCTCTTTGCCTTGAGCCTTCTTAGCTCTGGCTTTTAATACTTCCTGATAAGCCATCAAAATTGATTGTTTCTCCTCGTAGGTGAGGTCCGGCACATCCTTAAACATCATTGTAAAGGCCGGATCGTTAATACCGAGTTTTTCAACCTCGGCTTCAAAAACAAGGTCCTGCATCTCTTCCCAGGGCATTCCTAGCTCTCTTGCCCAGGCTCTTAGTTTCTCTTCTTTCGGTGCGTATTTATTGTTTTCAATATCGCTTACATAGCCGTTATTTTCAAAACCAAGCTTTCTGGCAAATTCGGCCTGAGTGATTCCAGCCTGTAAGCGTTTGGCCTTTAATTTATCTCCCAAACCCATATTCTGTACTCCTTTATAGGTTAATTCCTTTAATGATAGCATTATTGTATGCCATTGCAATAACCTTATAAACTATATTGCCTGATATATCATCAATTTTGTTGTTGACATGTATCGGACATTTCATATATTATATTAGCACCGGTTACTTGTCAACCGTGATTATTACTAAATAGCCAAAGGGTATATGGCACACCCAATCGCACAATCAAATAGCGATTATTTTTTTAAGAAAAACTATAGGATATATCCTATACACAGATTATTAATTAACTTTGTAAGAGGGCCGTAAGATGGGACACTTCGACGGAATGGAAAACAAAAACGAGAAGGAGATTTACTATAAAAAGTTTATCTCCGCTTTTATTTCCTTAGTCGAGGATCATCTGAGTAAAGAAAGCAGCGATTCGGATCAGGATAAAAACGCATTGATGCCTACAGCAATGCCTACAGCTGTTCGTAACTGTAAGCCGTAACTGTACCTAAAAAGACCATGAGGGAAAGACATGAAAGAATTAGGAGGGGGGAGGAATACTGCTTGTACGGGGCATCGAGCCCACTCCCAAGCAGCAGCGCCGGGGCTGAAACTGACCCTTAGCGGGCATCACTTTCAACCCCGACTACCCACCTTTTGGTCTTCGACTTCCGCTTCGCTCCACCCCTTCGTTCCTCAGGGGCAAAACGTGGGTAGTCGGGCTTACCGCCCGACGCTGAAAAATCGACGGCTTTCCTCCCCCCGACCCCTTCCATCCGTCGATTTTTAAAAAGGAAGAAGATTTATATAGTTAAAAACCAAGAAAGAAAGGAAGTGAAAGATGGAAAAACTACCAAGACACAAAAGAACAAAAGATTTTCAAAGAATGGTTTTGCAGGCCAGGGATATTGGAATTGTCTTGAGCGTATATGAAAATCGCTTCCTTAGACGAGACCAAATAGAAAAACTATTTTTCAAGACCACGCCGACTTGCAACCAGCGCCTTCAAAAGTTTTATCAGCATAAGTTTTTGGATCGCATTTTCCAGCCGGTTAATTTCGGCTCATCAAAAGCCGTCTATGCGTTAGACAGCGTTGGCGCTGAGGTTGTAGCTGCAAAACTCGGCGTAGGGAAGAGACAGATCAACTGGACAAGGCGTCATAACAACATTGAATATCTGTTCCTTGCTCACACACTGGCAGTCTCAGAACTGCGCGTAGGGCTTGAGCTAGCCTTGAAGTTCAGAGAAGAGCCGGACGTCAAACTTCTCTTCTGGAAAAGAGAAGGGCTTTTGCCGAGGGAGAAGGTTCAGGACCCCAACAATCCAGAGAAGAAGCTGTCCGTTATCCCGGATGCCTTTTTCGGCCTTGAGACCGACAGAGGCAAGCTTTTCTTCTTTGTTGAAGTCGATATGGGTACCGAGACCTTAGACCGCTTTAGAACCAAAATCGTGGCCTATAAGGAGTATTGGAAGTCCGGCGCATTCAGCAAGCGATATACCTACCGAAACTTCAGAGTTTTAACGGTTACCAATGGTGTTCAGAGGCTTAACAACCTAATCGCCACCGCTGATAAGACCGGCACAAAGAATATGTTTCTGTTCACGATTGATCGGCTTGCGTCTTCTGATTTTCTTGGCGATTCATGGTATCGCCCCAACAGTTTGGATCCAATTAGTATATTGGATTAGCCAGGACGAAGACCCGGCAAAAACCGGCTTCGCAGCTTGTAATCGGGATGGCTCCCGCTATCCTTAGCCCTTATCGGCACAGGCTAGCAGCACCTATTGATGGGTAAGCGTCTTTAGGTGCTGCTTCAGGGCTTTATTCCCACGCTTTTATATAAACCGCACTTTAACAATTATCCAGCCAGTCAACCGCATAACCGGAACGCATAAGCCATAAGGCCAATTTTGCCATGCCAAGAAAGGAGAAGACATGAACAAGAAAGACCAATCTTATATTGCCAAAGTAAGGGTCTGTCTAGTAAGAGAGAACACCAGGAGCAAACCAATCGTTATCAGCAGCGAAAATGATGCAGCAAGTCTTGAATTTATTAAAGAAGAGCTTGCATTAAGCGACAGAGAGATTTTCATCTGCCTGCATCTAACGATTAAGCACACCGTTATCTCTTACGAGGTGGTTTCAACCGGCAGCATTAATGCTGCGGTGATTCATCCAAGAGAGGTCTTTAAGGGCGCAATCCTAGCTAACGCAGCCGCCGTTATCCTCTATCACAACCACCCCTCGGGCGATCCCGCCCCATCGGCAGAGGATATCGCCGTTACAAACAGAGTTAAGGAGGCCGGCAAAACGCTCGGAATCGAAGTCTTAGACCATCTGATTTTCGGCGGCGAGGACTTCTTTAGCTTAAAGGAAAGAGGACTTATGTAGGGCAATAGACCTCAATTGAGTTAGATTGGAGCTTTACATCGATTCGAAAATTCGTTACTTATACATTTCATTATTGCAGGCTACTGATGGCCAATATTATGAAATACATAGCGATAAGAGGTGGTAGCAAAGTACTCTAGGTTGTCACAATTATTAAAACCAACTTGGCTTGATGCTGCATCTAATGTGAAAAGTTTCTCGTTCATACTGTTTAAGAATTTATTGCCGAAGAAACTTTGGATTAGGATTAACTCTGAGATCATGCTCAACATTGCTTCTGTTTTTCGCACATATTGGGCTTGACTGTTAGTCAACAATACTCTTTAATGTTACTGCCAGTGAGGCTTCCATTGCCTTCTAAACTGTGTTTGGAAGCATTGTTTCTAAGCACTTAAAGAAGGCAATAGGAAGGAGGAGGTAAAATGCCTGCTTGGTTTTTGTATGCCAAAGTACTTGCCGGTATTACATTGGTATTCACTTCACTAGCTTTGTATCTTTTTCAACACGAACAATTCCGTTGGTTTGTAATTACACTTCTATTGATCAATGGATTGGTGGTATTTGTTGAATCTGTTGTTAGTCTGAAGCACGAATTAAGCTAAGGGCTGGGCAACTAAGGCCAAGGGCAGGTATCTTTGAAATAAAGATTATTACCTGCCCTTTTTACTTTTATGCTAAGTCTGTTCAAGCTGAAGTCGATCGCTTAGTTTGCGATGAAGTACATCATAAGTAATTAGGAAATAACCGAGTGCGACTTCGAGGACAAATGTTAAACCTACACCGAAAGCATACCAATTTGCACCATTCTCATTTCCTTTTGAAACAATATATGCCCAACCTTCATATGTTGCCCATATATTAACAGCCCCGAATACCCCGAATATAAAAACAAAGATATATGCGAACAAGGTTTTTGGGCCATATCCAGTTGTTTTTTGGATAAACTGCCTGATAGTATTAACCCATTCCATATAGATTTCCCCATCAGCTTGGGACACAATTTTGAGTATTTGCTCCTCCAACTTAATAAGATACATGGATAGAACACGGTTTGATGCAGTAATATAGAGCACAAAAGCCAGCCAAACCAATGATAATACCGGCAAAACAGTAAACACCTCTTTATGACTTTGCGCTAGTCCTATTGCCACAAGGGCAGTTGCGCCTGTGAAATAGCCAGTCCAAAGTGCGGCATAATGAGTTGACTTCGCTCTTTGATCAGTACAACGCTCTTTGTAATCAGTAAGTAGCACTTCGAGTAATCTATCAATCCGATCCTGCTGAACCATGTGTAACCACTCCCTTTTGTATTCTAGTCTCACCCAAAGAAGCTGTAGTACTGGGTTGCTCTGATATATGCGAGAAATCTGAAAGATACGTTTTACGCCTTAGATTAAAGAATATATTCATAGCAAGCAAGATCACTCTAGGTTTTTTTATCATGCGGATCGCAATATTTTTAGCACTATAGAAAGTTTCCCAAGCATACTTAGTACCACGCACAAGCTGCCCGCAGCTTAACTGCTTAGGTATAAATACGGCATTATATGTATCATACTTTGACCAATCTCTCTCAAAAATACGTTCTTCAGCTTCCAACTTGTTATATAGGCTGGTACCAGGATATGGGGTTAACATAAAAAAGTAGGCAAGGTCTAAATGTGATTCCAGCGCAAAGGAAACAGTCTTTTCAAATACGCTCTCATCATCATGATCAAACCCAAAAATAAACGAACCAACTGTAGCAATACCATGCTCTTGAACTAGTCTTATATAATCGAAATACTTTTCCGATTTGTTATGAGCTTTACTCATTTCCTTTATGCTCGTTGGAACTACAGAATCAAAACCAAACATCAGTCCGTAACACCCGCTTTCCCGAGCAAGCTTTAATAAGTGTGGCTTCTTACATATCTCAAGCGAGCTTTGACTTATCCATTTTACTTTGAGTGGTTTTAGTGCGGTGAATAACTCCTCAGCATAACTAGGATTGCCAACTATGTTATCGTCGACAAAAAAGATGAAGCTTCTTTTGAGCGCAGATATTTCCTTGATAACTTCTTCGACAGGTTTATATCTATAGGTTCCTCCAAAGAACGCAGAGACGGAACAAAAGCTGCATTTATGGGGACAACCTCTTGATATCTGAATGGTTGATAATGGAAGCAGTGATTTCCATCTCAGAATTGAGCGATCAGGTATTGGTATCTTGCTTGGGCAAACATATTCACTTGCTTTATATACTTTCTTAAGCTGATTAGCTTCAGCGTCTGAAAGAACATTATCCCAAATGCTCTCGGCTTCGCCACAAATGACAGAATCACAATGTCTTGAGGCCTCTTCTGGCAGCATAGAGACATGAATACCACCAAGAACCACTTTTGTGCCGAACTTTCTAAAATTGTCTGCGATTTCGTAGGCATGAGGTGCATTTGGTGTATTTACTGATATTGCAACTAAATCAAACGTCTTGCGATATGGGATCTTTTCGATATTATCATCTATGAATGTAATAATGTGGCTTTTTGGGGTTAGGGCTGCTAAAATTGGGAAGCTTAGATTCGGCGGATGGAAAAACCGCTTCATTAATTTTGGATATCCAAATCCATTTGAAGGCAATATAAACAATATCTTCAAAGTGCCACCGTTTATGTTGAATTGAAATTGTCACTAGCAAAACATATCAATTTACTATTGGACAATGACCATATATTTCAAAATAATTCTCTAATTCTACTTGTATGAGTAGAATTTAAGCTTTGCTAGCCATGTGTAACTTTTACCGAAACTGGCCACTCTTGTCAATATAACAATGATATCATGAAATTAGACAAGCTTGTGCGTATTCCGGCGATTTCGGCCACCGATTCCGATTTATTCCGGCCACTTTCGGAGCAAAGCGACGCTGGCAACTTCAATGATTTACTAGTGGCCGGAATCAGTCAAGGGCACGTCTAGTTTTCGCA
>Ga0210044_10004416_pt1 | contig 19602 bp, 17 predicted proteins | sample CryGey13umfilter_2_FD_183959 | JGI IMG/M metagenome (GOLD analysis project Ga0210044, IMG submission 183959) | Groundwater microbial communities from aquifer in Utah, USA - Crystal Geyser 4/9/14 3 um filter (SPAdes) (version 2) | ecosystem: Environmental > Aquatic > Deep subsurface >... | reverse complement strand
GTTTCTTTTTATTCAAAGGCGTTTCCCTTGTGTGACAATTTAATTTCAAACAAAAAATTCACCATAAGTGAATACTGTTTTTGTTTATCTTAAAAATAATCTATTTTTGAGTTTCGTAATTCAAAGCATGTAGGCGCATTCCATCAAATTCCCAACCAAATCGACGTTTTAATTCACTATAAGACAGAGATGTTTTTTCTATTTGAGATAGATTTTCAAAAAAAATATTAACATTTTTTACATATCCTTCATAAAGACGAAAATGATTTGTGAGAAGCTCATGACTAAACCCTGGTATGCCAAGAAGATGTTCATAATTTTTTGCTGTGTATATCATAGAAAAGTAAAATAAATAATCTTTTCTTTACTATAACATAAAAACCCGGAGGTTTTTCCGGGTTTTTATCTTTATGTAATCATTCTTTTTCGAAGTAGATCAATCACCTTTTTATTGCGTATCATAGTTTCTAGATATTGCCGATAAATAGGCGAGGAAAGATATTTTTTTATTTCTTCTTTAGCCTCTTGTTTTTTTTGTTTTTCAATTTCTTTTTCAACTTCCTCAGGTTCAGCAATAATTTTTTCTTTTTTCGCGATATCTTGAATTACAAGAGCAATTTTAATACGTTTAATAGCTTCAGGAGTAAAATCAAGCTTTAATTCCCCAAGTGTTTTTCCTAATTTTTTTAGATACTGATCAAATTCGAGCCCTTGTCGTTCAATACCACGTTTAAGTTCTTCAAGCATCTTTTCTATTTCTTCATTAATAAGCAGATCAGGAAGATCCTCAAATTGAGATTTGCTAGCAATCTCTTCAAGAATCATTTTTTCTTGCCGAATATGTTCTTGCTCTTCTTTTTCTTGCGTCATGTTTTGTTTAAGCAAATCTTGCAGGGAAGATAAATCCTTTTGTCCTAAAGAAACAGCAAAATCATCGTTAATGGCCGGATATTCTAAATGGAGAATTTCTTTAATTGTTACCTCAAAATCAACAGGAACTCCAGCAAGGTGTTTTTGATAATGTTCTTTAGGAAAAGTTAATTGAAAGTTTTTTTGTTCTCCTTCTTTTATTCCAATAATTTGTTCAATAAATCCTGGAATATAATAAGATTCATTTAAATAAATAGAATGGTCTTTTCCATCCCCACCCTCAATAGGAACTCCTTCTTTTTTAATTTGCATATCCACAACAACCTTATCTTGATTTGTGGCAGTGGTATCTTTTTCCGCTCGTATTTCTTTTGTTTGAAGGCGTTTAAGATCGTTTAACGCATATTCTACATCCTTTTCTTCAACTGTAATTGGTTTTGCTGGAAAAGAAAGTCCCTCATACTCGGCTAGTTTAATTACCTGTGGCATAAGAGAAATTTCTGCAATAAATACAAGCTCATTTCCTGGAGCCATTTTTTCAATATGAATATTAGGAGATCCAACTGCTTGTAGATCGTGATCAAGGATAGCCTTTACATAGGTATGGCGCACAATTGGTTCAAGAGCCTCTTCATAGATTTTCATTTCTCCCAGATGACGTTTTACAGATTCATAATCTGCCTTACCTTTTCTAAAACCTGGTATTTGAGCATGTTCAGAAAGATGTTCAGCAGCAGATATTAAAAAAGGATGCATTTCTTCAGAGGAAACAGTAATAGTTAGCTTTGCTTGTTTTTTAGGAAGCATTTCTAATTTCACTTCAGCCATAAATTTAATCCAAAATTAATTTAAAAAATAAAAAATCCATCGAGCTAAGTCAAGAAGGTGTCAACGTTCAATTTAGATAATCAGAGAGACAATCAACAAAGCAACAATATTTAAAATTTTAATCATTGGGTTAATAGCTGGGCCAGCTGTATCTTTATAAGGGTCTCCAACTGTATCTCCGGTAACCGCGGCTTGGTGAGCAAAACTACCTTTTCCACCATAATTTCCTTTTTCAATAAATTTTTTCGCATTATCCCAAGCTCCACCGCCAGTTGTCATAGAAATAGCCATAAAAATACCTGTGACAATTGAGCCAATAAGCATACCACCCAGAGCTAATGGGCCAAGCAAAAACCCAACTATAATTGGTGAAAACACTGCAAGTAAAGACGGAGTGATCATTTCTTTAATAGCGGCTTTTGTTACAAGATCAACAGCTTTTCCATATTCAGGTTTGGCGGTTCCTTCCATAATCCCCTTAATTTCACGAAATTGTCTTCGAACTTCTTCGACCACACTTCCAGCAGCTCGACCGACAGACTCCATAGCAAGAGAAGAAAACAAAAAAGTAACAAGTCCTCCAAGAAATAAACCAGCAATAATAAGTGGATCAGATAAATTAAATGAGCCTGAATAGCCTTGATCAGCAAGTGCGTGGGTATAATCTCCAAATAATACAAGAGTTGCAAGTCCGGCTGACCCAATAGCGTATGCTTTTGTAACAGCTTTTGTTGTATTTCCAACTGCATCAAGAGGATCAGTTACTTCACGAACACTTTCAGGAAGCTCGGCCATTTCAGCAATTCCACCCGCATTATCTGTAATAGGACCATACGCATCAATGGTAACAATAATACCTGTTAAAGACAGCATGGCCATAGCCGCAATTGCTACACCATATAATCCAGCTAGAGAATATGAAAGAAGAATACCAATAACAATAACAAGTACAGGAAGAGCGGTTGATTTCATGGAAAGACCAAGGCCAGCAATAATATTGGTTCCATGTCCTTTTTCTGAAGCTTCAGCTAATTTTTTTACAGGACTATATTTTGTTCCTGTATAGTATTCTGTAATTAGAATAAGTAACCCAGTAATAACAACTCCAATTACAGCACTTGCATATATTGCCTGGGTATTTAATCCAGGAACATCGCTTAAAAGACGATTTGTGATTGGCCAAAATCCAATAATAGCAAGAATACCAGAAGCAATAAGTCCTTTATATAAAGCCCCCATGATAGCATTATTTTTGCCAAGTTTAATAAAAAACATTCCTAAAATAGAAGCAATAATAGCAATTGCTCCTAAAGCAAGCGGATATAAAATAACCATTAGTTGATTAGGATAAAGAAGTGAACCAAGCACCATTGCGGCTACAGAAGTAACAGCATATGTTTCAAAAAGATCAGCTGCCATTCCTGCACAATCTCCGACATTATCTCCGACATTATCAGCAATAACCGCTGGGTTGCGTGGATCGTCCTCAGGAATTCCTGCCTCAACTTTTCCAACAAGATCTGCACCAACATCTGCGGCTTTGGTAAAAATTCCTCCTCCGAGTCGAGCAAAAACAGAAATTAGAGAGCCTCCAAAAGCAAGACCAATTAATGATGAAACATCATTTGTAAGCGCATAAAATCCAGTTACAGAGAGAAGGCCAAGTCCAACAACAAACAAACCAGTTACCGACCCACCACGTACTGCTACAGACAAGGCTTTTGCAAGCCCACTTTTAGCAGCTTCGGTAGTGCGAACATTGGCTCTAACTGAAACGAACATTCCAATATAACCAGCCAGAGCCGAACAAATAGCTCCAAGTAAAAATCCAAACGCGATTAGCCAATTTAAAACAAGTCCCAAAATAATAAAAACAATAAAACCAATGGCTGCCACCATTTTATACTGACGCGCCATATAGGCATTTGCTCCTTCTTGAATTGCCAAGGCAATACCTTTCATTTTTCCGTCTCCTGATGGCAATTTAAGAATCCATTGAATAAGATAGACTCCATATAACAAAGCAAGTATTCCAGCACCAAGCGCATAAAGAATGGTATTCATAATAAGAAAAAGACGAATTAAAATTCCCAAGGAGTGAATAAGAAAATAAAAAATCTTTATAAAAGATACTGTTATAATAGAAAGACTAAAAAGTTTGTCAATAACGTTTTGTTTTATGATCTGTGCAACTAACCTTTTAGAACAACAATTACAAACTAAAGGTTTTAAAAGAATTATTGGAATTGATGAGGTTGGTTATGGAGCTATTGCAGGACCTGTGGTTGTTTGTTCGGTGATATTAAAACAGACTTTTCCTCGCTCTTTTATGCTTTGTGATAGCAAGATACTTTCTAAAGTCAAACGTGAAATAATCTATACACAAATACAAGAATTCTTAGAAGTGTTTTCTATAGGGCAATCAACCGCTTCTGAAATCAATCGTTATGGTATAAGAGAAGCAACAAACCAAGCTATTGTGCGTTCGATACAACAACTTCCTATTCAAGCAGACTACGCTTTAATAGATGGAACACAAGCACCTAAATTAGATTTACCATTTGAAATGATTATTCGAGGAGATCAATCAGTACGTTCCATTGCAGCTGCTTCTATTCTTGCAAAAGTAACAAGAGACAGGTGGATGGAAAAAATGAGTAATCAGTTTCCTTTGTATGGATTTGCTACTCATAAAGGGTATGGAACCAAAAAACATTTGGAAATGGTACGTATTCATGGAGTTTGTAAACACCACAGAATTCATTGGAAGTGCTTTGACCCAAACGTACTTTCATGTTAATGTATTTAGCACTTTCTGATGTTTCTTGTTGTTTTTGGCTAGTTTCCGTTAAGAAATAAGAAAGGGGGTTTTCTATTCGTCTTTTGATAAAACAATTTTTTGTTCATAGTTTATTATCCTTATTGCAGGGGCTTGTTTTTATCAAACAACAAAGCCCAGCTTTATTTCAAAAATTATATCGACCATGGCGTGTGTTGGGTCGTTTTTTTGTCCGATTTATTTGTTTGCCTATTTATCGTCTTTTATTTTGGCTAAAACGTTCATTTTTTTTCTATTATATTCCAACTAAAAAGCAGATTTTATATATCTTTTCACATAAAATCATGGTTCATTTGGTTGTTGTTACTATTGTAGCAGTAACCCTTTCTTTTCATTTTTTTCAATATACAAATGTTCGAGCTGAAGATTTTGGAAAAAAAAGTCTTTTATATCAAGCAATGGTTGAACCTGATGCATTTGAACGTATTGAAGAGATTCGTGCTAAACAAATTCCTGTTTCCCCTCTTCGTTACAATAATTCGTACACCGTATTTCTTAATGAACAAATAGAACGTCAAAATCTTCAAAAGTTGTCAGAGCTTGTTAGAAGTACAGATATTGCTCAAATAGATAATTCCTCATCACGCACCCAGGTCATTATTCATGAGGTTTTAGAAGGAGATACCCTTATTGGTATTGCCAAAGAATACGGGCTTAATTTAAGCACGGTTTTATGGGCAAACAATTTAACTGTAAAAAGTACGATTCGCCCTGGACAATCAATTAAAATTCTTCCAACAGACGGGATTCTTTATGTGGTTAAAAAAGGCGACACAATTAGTGAAATTGCGAAAAACTTTCAGGCGGAAGGGGAGAAAATTATTGCTTACAATTCTTTAAAAGACGCAAATGCATTAAAAATTAATCAAGAATTATTGGTTCCAGGTGGAGAAATGCCAGCTCCAGTGATTCAGCGACCAACTTCTTTTGCAAAAGCTCTCCAAACCCCACCTAGTCGATCAAGCTCGCAGATTTCTTCATCAAGCAGTTCAAAATGGGTTTGGCCAACTGATTGGCGGGTTATTACTCAGTATTATGGATGGAAACATACTGGACTTGATGTTGATGGAGACTTACGAACTAATAATTATGCAGCCGCAGATGGAATTGTAACATATACAGGTTGGCGTAACGGGTATGGTCTTACAGTTGAAATGGATCATGGAAATGGGGTTAAAACACGCTACGCGCATTTTTCGAAAATCTCAGTTAATATTGGTGATGTTCTTTCAGCCGGAGATATTTTAGGAAAAACAGGAACAACCGGACGATCAACCGGAACCCACCTTCATTTTGAGATTATTATCAATGGAAAATTTAAAAATCCACTTGATTATATTCGTTAAATTTTATGTCAAAAAAGGCGTGTATTCAATGTCAAAAAATAGTTGAAGAGGCAAATAAGGTTTGTACAGCTTGTGGATATCATTTAGTTTTTGAACCAAATCAAGAAAAACAAGCCAAATATTTACGAGGGCCATCACTCGGTGCTCTTTTTTTCACCCAAGGATGGGCTTTTGGAGCAAGGTTATACCTTTGGTTTATTTTATCGCTTATTCCATTTTTTGGATTTGTTGTGCTTTTTGTGCTTTTCTTTTTTGGTCGTCGTCTATCATGGAAATCAGGAAGTTGGGCTAGTTGGCAAGATTTTGAACAGCGTATGGCTCTTATGGATAAAATAGCTATTGGTTGGATTTTACTGCTTGTTGGAATTTATTTTTGGACAAGATTTAGTTAATAGATATTTTATATATATTTATTTAGTAAAAATTTCTATTCCAGGCCGGTAGGTAAGAGCTTCTGATAAATGATGTGCAAGAATAGATTGGCTTTGAGCAAGATCAGCAATAGTACGGGCAATTTTAAGAACTCGTGTATAGCCCCTAGCCGAGAGCGAAAGTTTTTCAGTGGCTATTTTCATTAGTTTTTGACTTTCATCATCAATAAGACAAAACATTTCAAGTTCTTTTGGAGACATTTCTGCATTGGTAAAATGTCCACTTGCACGAAAACGTTTATATTGAATACGTCGAGCACCATAAACGCTTTTTAAAAACTGAGAAGAAGCTACTTCTAGTGTTTTTTTTAAGAGTTTTTCTGTTTCTACTTTTGGAACAGGAATACATAAATCTATTCGATCAAGAAGTGGTCCTGAAATTTTGCGTAAATATTTAAGAATCGCATGACGAGAACAGGTACAGTGATGAGTTGGATCAGTAGCATATCCACACGGACATGGGTTCATAGCTGCTACTAAAAGAAAACGAGCAGGAAAGGTAACACGAGCTAAAGTGCGGGAGATGCTTACAAATCCATCTTCAAGTGGTTGCCGTAAATGTTCAAGAGCAAATCTGCTAAATTCCGGAAGTTCATCGAGAAATAAAACTCCACGGTGTGCCATAGTTACTTCACCGGGTTCTGGCCACGCCCCTCCTCCAATAAGAGCAGTTGCTGAGCTTGAATGATGTGGGCTACGAAATGGAGGATTTTGTATTAACCCTTGAGTGTTTTTAAAATTTCCTGTGATCGAAGAAATTTTGGTTACTTCCAAGGATTCTTCTTGGGAAAGAGGTGGTAGAAGTGAAGGCAGGGCTCGAGCGAGCAAGGTTTTACCAGATCCTGGAGGACCAAACAAAATGATATTATGAGATCCTGCGGCCGCAATTTCAAGACCGCGTTTAGCATGCTCCTGCCCTTTAATATCGGAAAAATCAATAATGGAAGATAAAACAACCTGTTTGTTTTTTCTTATAGCTGGTTTTTGAAAGTCTAATGGTTTAATACCCTTAAGATCATCGATCATTTCTCTTAAGGTTTGTACTGGATAAACCTGAATTTGTTTAATAAGAGAAGCTTCTTCAAAATTTTGCTTGGGAATAATCAAACGTTGAAATGATTTTTCTTTTGCAAAAATAGCACCAATAAGACAACCAGATACAGGACGCAGTTCTCCATGTAGACCAAGTTCTCCCATAAAAAGTGTTTTTTTTATTGCTTCGTACGGTATTTCGCCTTGAGCAAGTAAAATTGAAAGGGCAATAGAGAGATCAAAAGCAGGACCTTGTTTTTTAAGATGTGCAGGAGCTAAGTTAACTGTTACTCGTGTTCTTGGGAACACAAGCCCAGTATTTTTAATTGCTGATCGAATACGTTCTTTAGATTCTTTTACTGCTAGATCCGGTAATCCAACCATATGAAAAGCACGAAGTCCTGGTGAAATATCAGTTTCTACAGAAACAAGTTCTGCATGAAGACCAAAAAGTGCAAGAGAATATATAAACATAAAACTCCCATTTAAAAATTAAAAGGGAGTCTATATTGAAAGGATAAATAATTTTTTTTATTTGTCAATTTTTTTTGGGAATATTTCTTTGTTTTATTGCAAGAATAATTCCTGACAAAATACAAACATCAGATAAATTAATAACCGACCACTCAAAAAGAAGTAGATAATCTATAGTAAATCCATAAACAAATCGATCGTATAGATTTCCAAGTGCTCCAAAGATAATAAGTAAATAAGCTGATGATAACCAAGGTTTTTTTTTAAATTGTTTATAAGCCAAAAATAAAAGATAGCTTATTAAAACAGAAGTAATCAAAAAAACTAATGAGTAAGGAAGTGGAATATCAAAAGCAACCCCATAATTTTTATAGAGAACCAGTCTAATTAAGTGAAACGAAAAATAGGTTTCTTGTTCCTTAAAATATTGAAGGGCTTGATACTTCATCCATCCATCAAAGAGGATGATTATCAGTGCATTAAGGAGAAAGAAAAAAAACCAAAAATAACGTTTCATGGACTAAACTTCTTGAGTAAGCGTTTTTTTACAACGAATACAAGAAGAAGAGGTTGGGCGGGCACGCAGACGCTTTTCATCAATGGGTTCATTACAATATTTACAAATGCCATAAGTGCCATCATCAATACTTTCAAGAGAAGCTATGACATCTCTTAAAGATTTTTCAAGAGCACTTTCCAAAGATAGATTATCGCTATATTGAGCCACTTCTGAGGCGTTTTCATCTTCTTTATCTCCAATATTAGGGAAATTTGCGTCATAATCGACCGTTGTTGCACTTGTGTTTCGGTGAGCAAAATGAGAGAGTTCATCTTCAAGACGTTTTTTCTCTTTAAGTAATTCATTTTTTAAAGTTTCAACAAGTTTTGAATTCATACAATAAAAATTAGATTAAGATAAATATCAGATAATTAATTCTAATTATCAATTCTAAGCTTTTTTTAGCAAAAAGAAAAGAGGCGCACACCCATTAATAAATAAAAAATGATGTCGCCTCCGAGAGTTGATAAGAATCTATCTCGGAGACATTGGGTTTTAGATACCATTTGTTATCATGTTAATGATATACAAAACTCAACGTCTCAACAAGATATAAACTTATCTTGTATTTTCTTCTTACCAATCTTTGGTTTTACTCGCGATGAGCGAAACACTCACTTAAACTGCGAGCGAACCATAGTTTTTTTGTTTTTGTTTTTTACGATCTTTAACAGATCAGTTAAGAAGCGGGTATAAAACCCCTTTTTTAAAGAACTAAATATAGTATACCATCTTGAACACTAAAAGTCAACAAGACTATTTTAGCTAAAATAAGCTATTTTATTTATTTTTAATGATTTATTATTTATCCACAGATTAATAACAAAATAAAATTTCTTGTTTAAATTTATCTGAATTTAAGCTTATTTTAGAGAATAATGAGACAAATTGGAATAAATGATCTTTTTGCTTAAAATTTAAATCTGACCACAGTAGGCTATCCATTTTATTTGGATAGATAAAGGCAATACTATTTTTAGTACAATCTTTTTCTGAACTATCTGCTTCTGGTTTATAAATCCACAAATTAAGCAACTCTTCATCTGTTGAAAGAATTAATTCGTGAGCGTTTCTTGCTATAGCCACAAAAGAAGTTTTAAATTGGCCAAACAAAATATGTGTTTCATTGACTGTTTTTTCTTGAATGTCTATTTTTTCTGGATGAAGAATATATTCAATACGTTTTTGATTATTTGGCATAGGGAATGATTCTTGATCCGGATGTTTGATAGCAAGAAGATGTTGAATAAGAGCTTTATCAACTTCTTGTGTGTTTGTTTGTGTATTTTCAATTGATGAAAAAGCAAATAATACTTCTGGATAATTCGTTGATGGATTTTTTTTAAAAAGAACAGTTACATTTTTATATTCTAAGGAAGATATATACGTGTTTAAACGAGACATGGTGTTTGTATAACTTTTAAAGATGCGTTCAAACCAATGGGTGTTTGATGGAAACATGGTTTTGGGTAGGCGAACAGCAGCTATAAGCGTTTCTGGCCAGTCAAGTGGCTCAATTGATTCAAGGATTAAGCTGTTTTTTGGAAGAGAAAAAGCATAACCATTTGTATCTGTTCTTATTTTTATTACTTCTTGAATATCGTTTTCTTTAAAGAAAAAAAGGGTTCCAAGCCTTGTAAATAAAATTGGGCGATTCAAGGAAACTTTATTTTTTTCAAGAAAAATAGGTTTATTTGAAAGAAAATAAAGATTTTTTTCTGGTTCTTGAATGGAAATTCCGTATTCTTTAAGTGTTGAATTCAAAAAAATATTTTCATTGGATTTAATTGCAAGCACACGCGTTCCGTCTTTTAAAAAAAATAGACTGATTTTCCCGTTTTTAAGTAATGGAAAAATAGTCGTAAGCGTTACCGGTCTGTTTTCAAGCAAAGGGATTAAACCAAAATCTTTTAGTAAAATTGGCCAATCATATCTTGTTGGAGTTAAAGAAAGAATAGATTCAGTATATTTTGGAATATAAGTAAGATCTGGTTGATTAAACCAAGCGTGTACAGAAAACCAACAAATCAAAAAAACAAATAAGCTTATACTTATCCAAGCCCAAACAGCCCGCTTAGAAAAGCGGGCTGTTTTGTGATTTAAAGGAATATTTAAATACTTATTTTTCATGATGATTTTGCGCAAACGGTTTCTGGTTTTTTCCCGGCGCTTTTTTAGAAGCCCCCTCCCCTTCTGGATAAGTGTTTCCAGGAGCTTCTTTCATCGAGAGATTTACACGGCCAATATCATCAATTCCAATAATTTTAACCCAAACCTCTTCACCTACTTGTAGGATATCAGAGACTTTTTCAACACGCCACGGAGCAATAGCACTTATATGAACTAGCCCTTCTTGTTTAGGCAGAAACTCAACAAATGCCCCAAAATCCATAATTTTTATTACTTTTGCTTTGAAAATTTCCCCCACTTTTGGTTCGTAGGTAATCTGTTTAATCCAATCATAAGCTTTTTTGGCTGCTTCTGCTTGGATCGAGGTAATCATTACAAGCCCATCATCTTCAATATCAATACCTTGTACTCCTGTGGTTGAAATAATTTCATTAATAATTTTGCCACCAGGTCCAATAATTTCTCCAATACGTTCTGGATTAATTCGTAAGGTGATAATACGCGGAGCATAAGGTGAAAGATCTTCTCTTGGGGAGGCAATGGTTTTTTCCATACTTTCAAGAATCTGAAGACGTCCCTCGTATGCTTGTTTAATTGTTTGTTCGACAATTTCTTTATTAAGGCCAGTGGTTTTTGTATCCATTTGAATAGCAGTGATTCCATCTTTTGTTCCTGTAATTTTAAAATCCATTCCTCCTTCCCCATCTTCAAGATCTTGAAGATCGGTTATAATCTTCCACTGGTTTGTTTTTTCATTAAAAGCAAGACCCATAGCAACTCCTGCCACTGCTTTTTTAATGGGTACACCAGCATCCATAAGAGCTAAAGCAGAAGCACAAGTAGAGGCCATTGAGCTTGATCCATTAGATCCCAAAACTTCTGACACCACGCGTATGGTATAAGGAAACGATTCTTTATCTGGAATCATTTCAAGTAAAGCTCGTTCTGCAAGCGCTCCATGACCAATATCACGCCTGCCTGGGCCGCGCATGGGTTTGGCTTCTCCTACAGAAAATGGAGGAAAATTATAATGGTGAATATAACGCTTAGTGCCTGTTTTTTCCATACTATCAAGCGTTTGTTCATCTCCAGGAGATCCTAAAGTAACAATAGAGATGACTTGTGTTTCTCCTCGTTTAAAATGACTTGATCCGTGTACACGTGGCAAAATACCAACTTCATGAAACAAAGGACGAATTTCTTTAAGGCCACGACCATCAACTCGGTGATCTTCTTCTAAAATAGATCGGCTTACTTCTGATTCTATGATTTTCTCAACAAGAGTTCCTAAAGGAATAGAAGCGATTATTTCTTTATCAATCGATTGTTCATTTAGAAATTGTTCGGTTTGGGTTTTAATAGTGTTTTTTGCTTTTCGTCGCTGTGCTTTACTTGCTTGAGGGACTTTAAAAAAATGTTCTTTCGTTTGTTCAACCACAAATGGTCGAATAAGATTTTCTATTTCTTTGTGTTGTTTAAGTGATTCTTTTTGTTTTTCAGAAAAATCTTCTTCAAAATTTTGTTTTGTTTTGCCTATTTCTTTTTTTACTTCTTCGAGCAACTGTATTGGTTTATTTAAGTGTTTTTGTCCAAACCAAAACGCATTTAAAATATCTTGTTCTTTTGCCTCTTTTGCTATTGCTTCTACCATAATAATTTTTTCTGGTGTTCCAGCAAAAGATAAATCAAAGAGAGATTTTTTACGAGCTTCATGAGTTGGATTTATCACAAACTCACCTTCAATTTGTCCAACGCGTATATCAGCAATAGGTCCGTTCCATGGAATATCACTTATGTGTAGTGCACAACTAGCTGCTAGTAATCCAATAATATCTGGGGCATTTTCTCCATCATATGCAAGGCACGTAACGACTATTTGGACATCGCGCCGTAGATCTTTGGAAAAAAGCGGGCGAATAGCTCGATCAATAAAACGCGAAATAAGAATTGCTTCATCTGATGGCCTACCTTCGCTTTTAATAAAACGGCTTCCTTTGATGCGTCCGGCTGCATAAAATTTTTCCTCATAATCAACCATTAAAGGGAAAAAATCGATTTCTTGTCGATCGCTTTCGCCCATGGTGGCAGTTGCAAGCACTACAGTATCACCATATTGAACCAAACAACTTCCATTCGCTTGTTGAGCAAAAACCCCGGTTTCAATAGAGAGCGTTTTTCCTCCCCATTCAATTTCAAATCGTTTGCTTTGAGACATACAAAAATAATTGGATGGTTTGGATGAAGCTTAAGATCTTGTGAAAATACACGAGATCTTCCTGTCTCACCCAAATATCCAAAAATAAATAATTAATAAATTTTATATAGGAACGTCTGTTTTATTCCGACTTGCTATAAGATAACGTTTTTTATCAGCTGAAAAATTTACATAAACATCGCAAGTCTCAATTAATTTAGTGGAGGTATTTTCTCGAAAACTCATTACTTCAAAAATACGTCCACGACTTTTTACATATTCACCTAGATAAGTATAATCTCCATCTCCAGAAACAAGCACAACAACATCAATCATATCAAGCATACGCACAACATCAATAGTAAGCCCAACATCCCAATCGGCTTTTTTGTGACCAGAGGTATATTCCATGAGTTCTTTTTCTTGTGTTTCAATACCAAGATTAATAAGTGCATCAAAGAACGGTTGTTCTTCTTCGGTTTTTGTACGCACCACATAGGCAATGGCACGGATTAGTTTTCGATTTGCTACTGCATCTTCAACAATCGCTCCAAAATTAACTTTTTTACTATGAATATTACGCGCGCTGTAATACATATTTTGGGTATCAATGAAAACACCCACGCGCTGATTTGGATTTGAAATCATATTTCAAAGAAACAATCCGCCCTTTTGAAGAAGGCGGATTGTTTTATTTTAACCCTAATTCTTTTTTGATTTTCTCAAAAGATTTTTTATCTTCACGTTCAAGATATTTGAGCAGACGACGACGTTCACTTACCTTCTTCATAAGTCCACGCCGACTTGATTGATCTTTTTTGTGTGTTCGAAGATGTTTTGTAAGATCTTTAATTTCAGAGGTGAGGATGGCAATTTGAACCTGTGGGGAACCTGTATCTGCCTCATGCGTCTGAAATTTTTTAATAACATTTTGCTTTTGCTTTTGGCTGAGCATAAAAAGGCTAAAAAGGCATGTCCGAGAAAAGGGGCTCAATCCTTTTCCAAGAAACATGTCGATCAAGAATTATTACTTTTATAATAGCAAAAACATAGCTATTCGTCAATGATCGTCAGAAAAAAATAAGTGTCGTATAATATTATCTATGCCTACTCTTAATCAGTATATTACTACCTTCCTAGAATATCTTGAGATTGAAAAGGGTCGATCGCGCAAAACCATTCAAAATTATGATTTTTATTTGCGCCGATTTGCAACTTGGGCCAAACATCCTGCGGTTCAAGATATAACACCCGATCTTATTCATAGATTTCGACTTTGGCTTAATCGTTCGCTTATTGGTCGTTTTGAACCAACTATTAAGAAAAATACTCAAAATTATCATTTAATTGCGTTGCGGTCTTTTTTAAAATATTTGGCAAAACAAGATATACAAAGTTTAGCTCCAGAAAAAATAGAATTAGCTAAATCTTCAATAAGAAGCGTAGAATTTTTAGAAGAAGAAGAACTTTCACGATTTCTTGAAGCACCAATTAAAACAAAAAACCCCCTGGATAAATTATCAATTACTGCCTTGCGCGATAAAAGTATTTTAGAAGCATTGTTTTCAACAGGGCTACGTGTTTCTGAGCTTTCTCATTTAACCATTGAACAAGTAATGACTAAACGCAATGAATTTACTGTGCGTGGAAAAGGAGATAAACCACGTCTTGTTTTTTTATCTGCAGCTGCAAAGACGTGGCTTGGTCAATATTTACAAGCCAGAAAAGATATTTCTCCTTTTTTATTTATTTCTCATGATCCAGCAAAAAAGATTAGATCAGAAATTAAATCTCTTACACCACGTTCAATCCAAAGAATCGTAGAAAAATATGCTAAACAGGCCGGAATAAGTAAAAAGATTACTCCGCATACCATGCGCCATACTTTTGCAACTGATTTGCTTCGCTCAGGTGCAGACATTCGTTCAGTCCAAGCTTTACTTGGTCATGCTTCGATTACAACCACTCAAATTTATACACATGTGACTAATAAAGGATTAAGGGAAATTCATGAGAAATTTCACGGAAAATCAAGGAAATCTTAGGAGAATAGAAAAAAAAGCGCAAACCCTTGCGCTTTTTTTGATAATCTGATAGGTTCTTAATCGTTAGTATAGTTGATTACACTTGTACTTGGGAGGAATATGGTCGAAATTTTTCCGATATGTTTTCTCCTGCTGTTGGCCACGGTGATGGCCGGTTTCGTTCGGGTTAGATTCGGCCTTGGATCTGATCTGTCCGAACCGCTTTCATCGCTGGCCCTTTCCCGCCGATCGTTCGCGTTTTTACCGTCCGTTGTTCGGACATCAGCCGATGGATGTTTCGGGCGCGGATCCTCTGATGGTGGCGTCGAGTCCACCCGGAATGAGATCTGTGCCTGACTCCACGATGATTGGAATGACGAACGGCGTCCCCCGAGTTGGGTTTTATCGAGCCTTCCTGGCTCGGGGGATGATTTTTCCTCTTGATCTTTTTCTCGACGTTTTTCCCCCGGTCGCTTCTTCGCACGCATCCCGCATCTATTGGGATCGCTTGCCTTGGAGCGATTTTTTTTAGGCAATAGATTTTTTCCGTCTTTTTTGTTATTGTTTTGCAGTAGATGAATTTGAAAAAACATACTCTTTAGCAAACCAAACACGCCCCGGTAGCTCAAAGGATAGAGCAGGGATCTTCTAAGTCCAAGGTTGGGGGTTCGATTCCCTCCCGGGGCACCACTAGTGTTGCTAAGTAGGTGATTTGGGGGATTAACCTAAACAGTGAAAAATGTCAGTCGTAATATGCGACTGTTTTTTCTTTTATAAATTAAAGAATATAAAAAATGTTAGTAACTATTGACAAATATATTTAAAACAGTTATAATAATACTTGTAACAAAATAAAAATTCTGTTTGTTCCTAAAATTCTGAAGGAGAGAGTTCTGTTCATCTGTTAGGATGACGGGTGGATACCTAATGAATAAACTTGGCCATACGCTAACTTTATTCATACGCCTGGTATCTATGGATTACACCACGGATTTCCGAGGTCACTGATCCGCTGTCCTCCTTCGCTTGTGTAAAGGAAATTATTCCTTTATAGAAGGGAGGGAGGAGATTTTCCTTCAGAATTATAGGAAGAAAAACAAAAAACACCCTTGGTAAAAACCCTCGGGTGTTTTTGTGAATTTTGCTTTATGGATTTAGCATGTTTTCTTGTCCTTCAACTAGGAGGCGGACTTCTTGTACAGAAGAAAATTGAAGTAATGTTTTTTCAATCTGTGTTTCAATTGATGCAATATTACATGAGCCAGCCGTATTTGAGAGATCTTGGGAAAAATCAACAGTGGCTACTCCATTTTGGATAGAGATTGATTTAAGGAATGAATATAAAGGAATACTAGTAGTATATCCAGAGTTTTGTTCGCTTGGGGTTGGTCCTTTAAGTAGTTCAACCAAAGCAGCTCTTGCAATTGCTGATGTTTGAGCTATTTCGCGATTAACAGGAAAAACCGTTGTACAGACATCTTGGTTTTGAGTAGTAAGCCGTTGATTTGGGAAAAATACATTAAAACTTGAGGTTTCCAGGGAAACAAGCCGCAGGGGAATAGAAACTATGTCTTGAGCGCTTCCATCTCTTGCAGAAAAAGTAAGTACTTCTAAAATAAAATCTTGGTGTGAAAGTGGAGGAAGAAAAATTTCTAATCGAAATGGACCAAAATATCCTGCTTCTTTTGCTAAACTCAAATCAACTCCACTTGCTACCTCTTGATCCCGGTTATTTTTTATCCGCCAATTAACTGTATTTTCAAATACTCGCGCAAACCCCTCTACAATCAGGGGAGAACTAATAATAGATCCAGATTTTGGAGAAAGTACAACAATATTTTGTTCAGATGTTTCCGTGATATTATCAGCTACAATAATACGAGTAGATGGATCTCTTTTTCCTTCTATTTTTACTAGTTCTCCAACCGAGCTTGTTAGTGAAACGTTTTGTGAAATATCAATAATTTCTTCACTTTGATCAACAAGTGTAAGGATAAGCTCTGATTGATCAGAGGTTATTTCTTTAATCACCCCCGTGAGATTAACTAATTGCCAATCTGGCTCTTGTGAATCAGTGGGAGGATTTGGCGGGTTTGTGGTTTGATTAGATGTATTCCAGCACCCAGCCCCAATGATTATAAATACAGATAAAATAGTTATAATAATAATCTTTCTCATACAATTATAATCGTATCAGATTCTTGATAAAGAAGAAATGTTTTGGTATGTTGAGGAAGCTTAAAGCTTTAAATTACGAAAGTGTTCTGTTTTTGCAAGAGAGCATTAGTAACCAAAAGACTGGCTGAGCCAGTCGAAGCAATCTTCTTTTTTTGTATAATAATAAAATGGCGGGTATCGTCTAATGGTTAAGACACCGGGTTGTGGTCCCGGTAATGAGGGTTCGATTCCCTCTACTCGCCCCAGAAAAAACCCTCACTTTTTAGTGGGGGTTTTTTTGAAAATAAAAAAGTTCCTCACCAAATTTCCGAAGATAACGGAATTTCAGGGGAACCTTTTGGTTTGATTCAGGAAGAAAAAGAGCAGGTTCAGGCTAGATCAGAAAAGCGGCAAGAGGTCGGGTCGGAGTTGAGGATTTCCAGGCAGCACACTGGCCCAGTCTATATTCTCGAGTTCTGCTATCCGTTCTGGTCGCTTGGCCGAAGTTGGGAATTCTGAACACGAAAGATCTCTGAGCCAAAGTTGTGCGTAGGGCTCAAAGTTTTTTCCTGTGCCATCAATAATCGCCTGGAACAGATCATCTGCCGACGCAGCTTGACCCTGATATCGTTGCCAGTAAAGATCAAGGCCAGCCATGAAATGATCAGCACTCAGACCCTCACTGAACAGAAAATCTTCGACAGCGTAGTTTACGCGATAATATGCGCAGTTCGAAAACGCATCATTAGCGTTTGCGGTTTCGGGCCAGACATAAACATTTTTTTCGAACTTCGGAGCCCACGTGTACACCACATAATCATAGAACTCAGATAGTTCCTGGGCGTAGGTTGGGTCGGCTTCTTTGGCATACGTAAGAACCTGCCATTGCAGTAGGCCTTCATTTGTCAAACCGAATAAATTCCAGTCACTCATCTGGATCCCGTTTCCGGCCCACCAACCGTGCCCGAGCTCGTGACCTTTTCCCGACGGGTCGGAAATATAATCGTATCTCATCGTGATCGACCTATGTGACTCCATACCCGCAACGGCTGGGTTACTGATTTCTGGAATCGCCACGATCCAAACACTCGGGCCATAGGGGTATTTGCCGTAATTGTCCTCCATGTACTGGAAGAATCCGAAGAAGAATTTGAGTCCGTTGAACGCATTTTCTCGACCGCTTACGTCTTCGGACATCCACGATAACCAGAGCTCGGTTCCGAGTTTAGTAGCACCTGCTTTTTCAGAACTGTATTTTCCGACGATTATGGTCGGGGACGCATAGTTCGGAATAGGAAACTCGTTGTCGAGCGCAATGACTGATGATCCGACGGGTACTCCTGTTATATTTCCATACGTCACGACCATGGCGTCGTTGGTCCCGAGTCGTCCAGGTCTGCTGTATATGTGTCCTTCTGGCCAACCATAAGGAAAGTAGATTCTGCCGAAGACTGAGTCGCTTTTGATGAGACCCTCATCTACACCATAAGGCACTAAGTACTTGATCTGGATCCACGTTCCGGTCGTACTGGCGGGAACATCGATATGAATCTCATCTTCCCATTGTTCATACAGAAGCGGACCTCCGTCTTCGTCATAGACAGCATCGATCATGCCGATCTCGCCGAAATTCATGGAGCATCCGGCGTAGGAAGACGCCCCACACAGATACCAGGCATCGCCGAAGAAATCGGATTCGCGGAGCTCGATACTGAGATCGTTGGCTGTGATCGGCCTGTCCCAGTTTACTGGCCTATCTCCTTGATATCCTCCACATTCATTGATACCAACCAAGAGAGAAAGTGCGAGAAACATCGACAGAAAAATTCCAACCTGCTTGAGCCACAACATATGGCTTCCTCCTCCGATCATGGTTACATTGCCCGTATGGGCAGCGGCTGTTCCTTTTTCATGAGTGCGAGAATCTGATCGGAAATTCTTAGCAAGGAACAGAAAAAAATTTTTCAAATTAATATTGAATACTTTTTTTCTGTTTCTTGAAATTGATTTTAAAAACGTGAGTTATTCTAGCAAGAATTTTAAAACAAGCAATAGGAGACTAGCTTGTTTACCAACTTATCCACAAATTATTACCTTCCACCATTGACACTTCTTTTTGAACTCTATAATTTAAATATTGTGCTCAATCTCGCACCGGATAAATAATGAGGCCGGTCGGGGCGGGGCCACTGCCGTTTTGGCGGACGTAAACTCTTGCGCTGGAGGAAGACAAAGATGCTGGATCGAAACCACAACACGTTCGTGGACAGTGCGTTCGACAAGAACATCACCGGTTACCTGATCGACAAGGGCGTGACCACGGCCGGGCTCGAGAATGCGGCGATCGACAAGCTGTCGGACTTCTTCACCGCGATCGACTTCTGAACCCGTCGGGCCGGTCACATGGGGTAACCCCTCACTGATGAGGTGAGGTAAGTCCCCCCGATCTAGAGAAAAAAAGGGCCGCTCCGTGCCTGGCAGTTCGCCCCGCGGGATTCCTTCGGAATCCGCCCCCCCTGGATCAAAAAGGATCCCGCGGGTGCGACCTGTTTTTCCAAGTTCTTTTTTCTTCCCTCTCTTGTGAGGGAAAACGGCATAAGGTACATAAACGGGGACCTAAAAATTAAGTTTTGATTGTATAATAAGCGCAGAAATGCGGTTTTTTTATTTTTGAAATTAATAAGTGCTTGTTTTATGCCTTTAAAAAAAGAAAGAAGT
>Ga0210044_10004412_pt1 | contig 19624 bp, 17 predicted proteins | sample CryGey13umfilter_2_FD_183959 | JGI IMG/M metagenome (GOLD analysis project Ga0210044, IMG submission 183959) | Groundwater microbial communities from aquifer in Utah, USA - Crystal Geyser 4/9/14 3 um filter (SPAdes) (version 2) | ecosystem: Environmental > Aquatic > Deep subsurface >... | reverse complement strand
AACAGTTATGGCTGGGATTATTTTAATTATTATGGGTCTTGCCCGGTTTGGAGCATTAATAAAATTTATTCCTTACCCGATTGTTGTTGGTCTTACAAGCGGAATAGCGCTTCTAATTTTTTCTACGCAGATAAAAGATTTTTTTGGATTACAAATTCAAAAAATACCTTCAGAGTTTCACGAGAAATGGATAGTTTATTTTAACTCATTTGGTACAATAAATTATTATGTATTTGGAACAGCATTTGTTGCATTATTAATCATGATATTTTGGCCAAAAGTAACACATCGTATTCCCGGTTCTTTAATAGCATTATTGGTAACAACAATAGCAGTTTACTTTTTTAAGATTCCTGTTGATACAATTGGAAGTAGATTTGGAAAGATTTCTTCAAGTTTACCGCAATTAACCTTGTATGATATTAATCTTAACATAATAAGAAATTTAATTGCACCTGCTACAGTTATTGCATTACTTGCAGCTATCGAATCGCTCCTATCGGCTGTAGTAGCCGATGGTATGATAGGGGGTAAACATAGAAGTAATATGGAATTAATCGCCCAGGGTATGGCTAATATTATTGTTCCCTTATTCGGCGGGATTCCTGCGACTGGCGCAATAGCGAGAACTGCAACTAATATTAAGAATGGTGGAAGAACTCCTATTGCCGGAATAATCCATTCGCTTACACTTTTGTTGATTATGTTATTTTTCGGAAGGTTAGCGAGTTTAATTCCTATGGCTACTTTAGCTGCTATACTGGTTATTGTTTCATATAATATGAGTGAGTGGCACGCATTTAAGGCGTTATTAAAAGCACCTAAAAGTGATGTGATTGTTTTACTTACTACATTTTTTTTAACTGTAGTTTTTGACCTGACTTTAGCTATCGAAATCGGCATGGTTTTAGCGGTACTATTATTTATGAAACGAATGGCAGAAGTATCTAATGTTAGTGTTATTACAAGAGAGTTAGAAGATGAAGAAGAAAAACCAGATTCCAATGCTATAGACAGGAAGCAAATTCCGGAAGGTGTTGAAGTATTTGAAATAAATGGGCCATTTTTCTTTGGTGCAGCATCTAAATTTGAAAATCAAATGAGGAATGTAGAAGCACCACCAAAGGTTCGTATTTTAAGAATGAGAAATGTACCTGCAATAGATGCGACTGGTATAAACACATTAAAATCAATTTACAGCGATTCAAAAAAGCAGAATATTACATTAATTCTTTCAGGAGTTCACACTCAGCCGCTTTATGCAATGACACAGGCCGGGCTGTTTAATCTTTTCGGAGAAGAAAACATATTCGGAAATATCGACGATGCTCTGGATCACGCGCGGGAGAAACTTGGATTGCCCAAATTAGGCAGGCCCAAGGATTTTATCCCCAGCGTTAAAAGAGAAATGAAAATTTAATTAGATATTTCATTAAATTTTGCTTAATGTTTTATGAGAAAGAATTGGATTTAACGATTAAAGATATTGCTAAATTATTATTTATTCCTGAAAAGGAAATTCTAAGTTTAATTAAGAAAAAAGAAATCCCTTCCCAGATGGTTAATGATAAACTGCTTTTCAACAAGCAACAAATTATAGAGTGGGCACTAAACCGGAACATTCCAATAAATATTTCTGATCATGAAAAGATGAAGGAATACCAAGTTAAATCCTTGAATACTTTACTGAACGAAAAATCTTTTTTTTATAAATGCTCACTTTCTGAAAATTTTTACATAGAACAAATGGTCAATCTAATTGAACTTGATAAAAGTGTAGATAAGGGAATCATAGTTCAGTTATTAAAAAACCGGGAAGAGTTAATGAGTACTGCAATAGGAAACGGGATAAGCCTGCCTCATCCCAGAATTCCACTAATGGTAGGAAGGAATAAGCCTCTCATAAATATTTATTTCCCAAACAAGTCTCTTGATTTAAAATCGTTAGACGGAAAACCAGTTCACACAATTATTCTATTGATTTCCCAAACAATAAAACAGCACTTAAGTATTCTTGCACATTTAAGTTTCTTACTTTCGAAAGAAACATTTCGGTTTGCTTTAGAAAACCGACTTAATTTCAAAGAGATTATTGATATTATAAGCCATATTGAGGGCACAAGAGGTGAATGATTCTTTGAATTTAATCTGCTACGCTTTAACGATACAAATTTTTGCTGCAGTAATTATTGCTTTTCTAAGTGACAACCGCAAAGCTTCTGCGGTTGCTCATTTATTACTAATAGCGGGATTAGTTTTAGGTTTTATTTCAACATTTAATATTCTGTTTTTTTCAAGTTCAACAATTCAAAGTTTTAATTTATTAGGAATCCCTAACAACTTCTTCAGATTTGATTCTTTGGGGCTGTATTTCTTATGCATTGTTCAATTGGTTGCAATTCCTACTACAATTTACAGCTATTCATATCTTAAGCATTACATTGATGAAGGTAAATCGATAAGAAGCAATCTTGTTTTTTACATTCTTTTACTTGTTTCCACACAACTTGTGGTAATTGCAAATCACGCCATATTATTTTTGATTAGCTGGGAAGTAATGAGCACTTCGGCTTATCTCGGAATGATTTTCGAAAATGAAAAAAAAGAAGTTCAAACAGGCTCTTTTTATTATTTGATAATGTCTCACATTGTTGTTCTTTTATTGTATATATTTTTTCTTTTACTTCATCATCAAACAAACAGTTGGCTCTTTAGTGAATTTCATATTTCTCCCGATTCGGGAAATTTATTTATAATTTTATATGCCTTATCATTGATTGCATTTGGAATGAAAGCCGGATTTATGCCATTTCACTTTTGGCTTCCAAGAGCACACCCAATTGCACCCACTGTCTTCAGCGCATTTCTTTCCGGAATAATTATTAAAACCGGCATTTATGGAATATTGAGGACATTTCAATTTTTAAATCCAACACCAGAATGGTTAGGCTGGTTTGTAATAGTAATTAGTATGATCAGTGCAATATTTGGCGTATGGTATGCGTTAGCGCAGCACGATATTAAAAGACTGCTCGCATATCATTCAGTTGAAAACATTGGCATAATTGGTATTGGAATTGGTATAGGCTTCATTGGTTCGGCTAATAATTCGATACCAATTCAATTACTAGGTTTTGGAGGAGCCCTGCTGCATACACTTAATCACGCTATTTTTAAAAGTTTATTATTTGTCGGCAGCGGAGTTATTTACCAAAACCTCGGAACGAGAAATATCGAACTTATGGGAGGCCTCGTTCATAGGGGAAAATATTTTTTTATTTTATTCTTAATAGGTTCTATTGCAATAAGCGGCATCCCCCCGTTAAACGGATTCATATCAGAGTTTATTATTTACAATAGCTTCTTTACAACGGCCAGAGAATTAAAAAATTACTACCCACTATTGATGCTGATTTCTGCGGTTGGGTTGGCTTTTGTTGGAGGACTTGCCGTTGCCTGTTTTACCAAGATTAATTCAATTATGTTTTTAGGAAATGCACGAAAGGAGATCAGGCATTTCCGGGTTTCTTTTTACGAATATCTTTCGCTGGGAATTTTTGCAATACTTTGTGTTGTAATAGGTTTTTATCCTTTGCCATTTGTTAAAATTGTTAATAAAGTTTTAACCCATGGGTTTGTGCCATCTAATTCTTCTTCCATATTATTAGACATAAATTGGTTTTTAATTAGTCTGATTTTTATGTCGATTATAGTAGGAATATTTTTAGTCTATTTGTGGAAGAAGAAAAATCAAAAAAAATATGGGGCAGTAATTTCAGAGGCGTGGGGCTGCGGGAATCCGGATATAAATTCCAGGATGCAATATACTGCTTCTTCTTTTGCAGATGAATTAAATGAAATTTCAAAATCCGTTTTGGGTTATCATAAAAATATAAAAGTTCCTAAAGGAATATTCCCGGTAAGAGGAAACTTTGAGAGCCATTCTGATGATTTTGTTGATAATAAACTTCTTTTACCCGGCATCAAGAAATTCAGTTTATTTATTTCAAAAATCAGATTTCTAAGCATAACTGATATCAGGTATTATATTGCTTCAATATTAATAATAATAACGATATACAGTTTAATAGCATTTTTATGGAATTAATTACCACAATAAAAGGAATTATTTCTTTACTGGTTATCCTCGGTTTAGCCCCGGTTTTTTCTGGTTTAGTTAACAAATTGAAAGCAATATTTACAGGGAAAATCGGCGCCCCAATTCTACAACCATACTATGATCTTAAAAGACTATTGAAGAAAGAAACCATTAATTCAGGTTCATCATCTTTCATCAGCAATATATCGCCGGCTATAAATTTAGTTGTTGTTATTATTGCTGCTGCAATACTACCGATTGGCTTTGCAAGACCTATGATAAGTTTTGACGGTGATATAATCTTATTTGCTTATTTATTAGGCTTAGCAAGGTTTTTCCAGATACTTGCAGCTATGGATATTGGAAGTTCGTTTGAAGGGATGGGAGCTGCCCGCGAAGCGGCTTTTTCAGTCTTTGCTGAACCAATATTCTTTTTTACACTGGGCAGTATTGCTTTTATCAGTGGGTTGACTTCAATTTATGATATTTATCATTCCATCAGCCTGGACAATGTATCTTATATAGTGTTCATAATAGTTTGCTCAATTTCGGTTTTCATATTAGCGGTTTCAGAATGCTCGCGTATGCCGGTTGATGACCCGAACACACACTTAGAGTTAACAATGATTCACGAAGTAATGATATTAGATAATTCGGGAATTGATTTATTTTTATATCAGTATTCCAGTTATATAAAATTATTTATTTATGCCATGCTCGAAACATCATTTTTTTATCCATTTGGCGTAAAGAGTTATACTGTTGGAATTATAATATTTATAGTTGTTATTACAGCTTTGTCAATGGCGCTTGCAATTGTTGAAACTATAACATCCCGGTTCAAAATGAAGAATATACCGCAATATCTTTTATTTGCTACAGCCATCGGTGTATTAAATTTATTGATTTACACTTTTACAAAGTAAGGCTGTTTATGCAAAATGTGCTAAGTATTTTATTCTGTTTATCTCTTTTTTATCTCGCCGTAACTTCGAGGGTAAAAGCTTATGTAAGTGTATTGCAATTTCAGGGAATACTACTTACCGTATTAATTGTATTCCCGTTTATAAAGCATTTTTCAGTATTCGCTTTAATTCTTCCTGCAACATTATTCATCATAAAAGTAATTCTAATTCCAAGATACATCAATCGAATAATTATTAACCTTGATATTAAAAGAACAATTGATCCAACCATTCAACAATTTACTTTTTTACTGCTAATAATTTTTTCGATGACGCTAATATTTACTACTTCAAACATATTATCTAACAGCACTGATATTGAAACTATACCCTTTGCCAGCGGTTTTTCTGCAATAGTTGTAGGAATATTTGTAATCATATTCAGGAAAAAATTGATTATCCATGTAGCAGGGTTTTTGGTATTGGAAAACGGGATTTTTTTATTCGGAACTGCTGTTGTATCAGAACTTCCAATGATGATTGAAATAGGCGTACTTTTGGATGTTTTTGTAGTTGTATTCTTAATGGGAATTGCATTAAACAGAATCAGTTCAACTTTATCTGGTTTTGAAGTAACATCTTTAGACAGGCTTAAAGACTAATGTTAGAATTTTCTATATTATTTATAATACCTCTTATTACAGCGGTGCTTTGTTACTTCCTAAAAAGCATCCGGCTACAATATATTTATTCATTATCGGCAGGTTTACTTCATCTCATTTTTACATTATTGATTTTCATAGGCTGGTATAAACCAAACTTACCTTTTTTTTTCAGTTTTGATTCACTCAGCAATTTATTTCTACTGATCCTTTCGAATGTTTACTTCTGGGTAGTGCTGGTATCTTTTTCATACTTAAAACGGCCGGTGAATTCAAAAGCACAAGATGGAAAAAAATATTATTTCTTACTTCTAAATTTTTATTTATTTGCAAACACATCGGCAATTCTAAGCAATCATTTTGGTATGTATTGGGTATCAGCAGAAGCAACAACTCTAAGCATAGCCCCATTAATCTATTACTACCGTAATGAAGAAGCTCTTGAAGCAATGTGGAAATATCTTTTCCTTGTATCGGTGGGAATAGCATTTGCATTCATTGGTATTTTATTTTTAACACTTTCGGCAAACGGAACACCGCTGGAAAGCCATCAATTATTCTATACTGAATTTATAAAAAATGCCTCCAAACTAAATCCAGTATGGCTTAAAGCAAGTTTTATTTTCATTTTTGTTGGACTTAGTACAAAAATCGGAATTGCGCCGATGCACTACGGTGATGTCGATGCAACAAGCAATTCACCAAGCCCAATTGCAGCGCTTATGTCCGGCTCGCTTCGAATAACTGCATTGATTGGTGTGTTGAGAATCTTTCAGATCGTTCGCCCTACTACAACATTTGAATTTGCAAAAATAATATTAATTATCGGTGGATTGCTCTCAATTCTTGTTGCTTTCATTTTTATGTTCAAAGTTAATAACTATAAGCGAATGCTTGCGTATTCAAGCGTTGAACATTTAGGAATAATTGTTTTGGGAATTGGAATCGGAGGGCTGGCTTTTGTTGGAGCGATGTATCACGTAGCTTATAACTCATTGAATAAATTAGTTTTGTTTTTCACTGCCGGCAATATCCATAGAGTATTTAAAACCCGGGAAATTAAAGATGTAAGTTCAGTTTTAAAAATATTACCATGGACAGGATGGCTCTTCATGCTTTCGTTCTTTGCAATTTCAGCAATTCCTCCTTTTGGTATATTTTTTAGTGAATTAATGATTTTCCAGGGAATACTTTTCTCTGATAAACCCTGGCTTTTAGCCATAACAATGTTTATGCTGCTTTTTATTTTTATAAATATGGGAAAAACAATATTTAATATGTTGTATGGCGGGAAAGAGAATGAGGCCATCACAAATGAAAATGAAAGTTTTGAAGTAATCCATTTTGCTACAATAGTACTATTGATTTTATTGATAACAATTGCCGTAATTTCTCCTGATATTTTACACGAAAACATTTTAAATATTTCAAAAGATTTTGGCTTTAGCTTATGATTTCTTTGCAAGTTCAGAATAATGAACCGTTTAGTATAGATGAGATATCTTTCTTAAATAGAAATGATTTCCAGGCTACTGTTTTTGAAGGATTAACAAGCGGTTATAGAATGATAGGCTTGTTTCCTATTAACAAGCTTCATCCACATAAAATTATTTCTATACTTGCAGATTCTGATACATCATTAGTCTATTTAATAGGAGGAGAATTTCCAAAAGATAAATTAGAATTCGATAGTTTTGCCAATCAATTTCCGCAAACAAATTATTTTGAATGTGAGCTTTCCGAAAACTTTGGATTTAATCCAATAAACCATCCCTGGCTGCGTCCCGTCAGAAAACAAAATATCGTCCTCGGAAATAAACCTTATCAATTTTATAAACTTGAAGGTGATGAAGTCCACGAAGTTGCAGTTGGCCCGATTCACGCCGGAGTGATTGAACCGGGGCATTTCAGATTTCAGTGCCACGGTGAGCTGGTCTATCATCTTGAAATAAATTTAGGCTATCAGCATCGTGGTGTAGAATCATTAATGTTGAATTCAAATGCACAACAAAGAATTATTATTTCTGAATCTATTGCCGGCGATTCTGTTGTAGCACATACATACGCACACTGCAATGCAATAGAAAGTTTGTCTAACACACAGATTAGTTTGCGGGTACAAATGATCCGTTCAATTGCCGAAGAACTTGAACGAATAGCAATGCATCTATCCGGGCTCGGAGGCATAGCAAACGATATTGGGTTTTCAATTGTATCTGCATCTTATGGAAGATTGAGAACAATTATTATTAATAGTTTAGCTGCATTGTGCGGCTCAAGATTTGGTCGGGGTTTATTTGTATATGGTGGTGTCAGATTCGATTTAACTGATGAAATTATAAAACAGATAAAAAATAATTTGGAAACTGTAAAAAAAGATATTGCATCAATTAATGAATATTTGTTCTCATCTACAGGCGCATTAATTCGTTTTGAACAAACAGGAACTGTTACTAATGATTTTGCTTCAGAAATAGGGCTTGTTGGATTCGCTGCAAGAGTTTGCGGAATTGAATTGGATACCAGGATAAATTTTCCATATGGTGTTTATCGATACTTCCCGGTATTTCCAACTATTTTACAAACCGGAGATGTTTTTGCCCGGACACACCTTCGCACTTTTGAGATTGATGAATCAATTAGATTTATATCTGAACAATTTGATAGTATACCCAAAGGAGATATACAAGTTAAGATGAGTAGCATTACTGCAAATACTGGTGTAATTTCTATTGTTGAAGGTTGGCGCGGAGAAGTTGTTCATGTTGCTATTACAGACAATAACGGGAAGATTAGTCAATACAAAATTAAAGATCCATCATTTACTAATTGGTATGGATTAAATTTAGCATTACGGGAAACTGCAATTTCTGACTTCCCACTATGCAATAAAAGTTTTGATTTGTCATATTCAGGCCACGACCTGTAAAAAATGATGACGAGAGAAAATATAAAATAATGATACACGCAATAAAGGTTAGAGTATTACAAGGCGATCCAATAATCCACGATGTTAGGAATGCATCGCTTCCTAAACTATATCGTGGATTACCGGTAATTGAAAAAAAAGACTGTACAGACAGCTGTAAAAAGTGTGCAGATGTTTGTCCAACAAACGCTATTAAATTAAACCCGGTAAAAATAGATTTAGGCTTGTGTGTCTTTTGTCCTTTATGTGAAGAAGCTTGTCCGGAAAAAATAATTCACTTTACGAACAACTATCATACAGCGGTTGACAGCAGAGAAAAATTACTTGTAACACAAGAAACGAAAATCATCTCACCTGAAAAAGCATCAAAAAAAATTAGGGACTATTTTGGAAAATCATTAAAGCTTAGGCAAATATCTGCGGGTGGCTGTAACGGATGCGAACTGGAGTTAAATGCATTAAGCAATGTTAATTTCGATATGGGAAGATTTGGGATTGAATTTGTTTCTTCTCCACGCCATGCCGATGGTGTTGTTATTACTGGCCCAATCACAAAAAATATGTCGCAAGCAATAGATATTTGCTATGAGGCTATACCGAATCCTAATGTAATTATTTTATTCGGTGCGTGTGCAATTTCGGGAGGTATTTTTCAAAATTCTAAAGAGATTCAAAGAAAATTTCTTGAAGAAAATAAAATCGATCTTTTTATTCCAGGGTGTCCACCTCATCCCCTAACTTTCATAAATGCTTTATTGGATTGGTTAGACAAGAAATAATTTAATGAATTCCCCGGCAACTTTTCGAAGCGTTTTAATTGAATTTATATTATTTTCTACAACTATTTTACAACAAAATAAAAATAGGCAAAAAATACTATGAGTTATTTTACACACCTTGAATGCGGATACTGCGGAAAAAAATATGATAGTGATAAAATCTGGAATCTTTGTACTTCCTGCGGAAAACCATTGCTTGCCAGGTATGACCTGGTAAAAGCAAAAAATAATTTCAAAAAGGAAATGCTGAAAGAAAGGCCGGAAAATCTCTGGCGTTATTCGGAAATGCTTCCTGTAAAAAATCCTTCTGCAAAAATTTCATTAAACGAAGGATTCACTCCACTTTACAGAACAGAAAACCTTGCTAAAGAATTGGATTACGAAAACTTATTTATAAAGGATGAAGGAGTTAATCCAACTACATCGTTTAAAGCTCGTGGCTTGTGTATGGCAATATCAAAAGCCCATGAACTTGGAGTGAAAGAAGTATCAATTCCTTCCGCGGGAAATGCAGCCGGCGCAATGAGCGCTTATGCTGCGCTGGCTGGAATGAAAGCTTTTGTGTTTATGCCGAAAGATGTACCGGCTCCTTTTATTGTTGAATGCAAAGCTCTCGGCGCAGAAGTTACATTAATTGATGGACTTATTACAGACTGCGGAAAGGCTGCGGCTGAAGGTGTCAAAAAATCCGGAAGATTTGATGTTTCAACTTTAAAAGAGCCTTACCGCATTGAAGGCAAAAAAACTATGGGTTATGAAATTGCAGAACAGATGAATTGGGAATTACCCGATGTGGTTATTTATCCAACCGGGGGCGGGACAGGTTTAGTTGGAATGTGGAAAGCGTTTTCAGAAATGGAAGCACTCGGCTGGATTGGTTCAAAGAGGCCTCGTATGGTTACTGTTCAATCAACAGGATGCGCGCCAATGGTAAGAGCATTCGAACAAAACACTGAATTTGCTGAACCCTGGCAGGGTGCAAAAACTATTGCAGACGGACTTCGTGTACCTGCCGCGGTCGGTGATTTTTTAATCTTGCGTGCACTCAGAGAAAGCAACGGTATTGCAGTTGCAGTTCCGGATGAAGATATCTTAGAAAACACGAATCTTATCGGAAGAACACAGGGAATTTTTGCAGCACCGGAGGGTGGCGCAACATTAGCCGCATTTAAAAAATTAAGAAAAGATAATTGGATTAAAGACTGCGAAAAAGTTGTTTTATTCAATACAGGAAGCGGATATAAGTATTTTAATTTGTGGAGTTAAAAATTATTCTCGCCTACTCATCATTTTTTGTTATGAAAAGTGAGTCAGGCAAATTTGTATTTACTTTGTAATCAGAATAAGTTAATACAACTTTTCCTTTCATACCGGAAATATCTCTTTTCCCTTTTTTGCGCTTTAACTTATCTTCAAGTTTAGCTTGTAAACCTATTTTATTTAGATTGAAAGAAAAAATAATATTGGAAGGTAGAGGATAATCCAAATTTTCATCAAAATTAAACTCTACATTAAAAGTACCATTTTCTTTTGTTGTTGATTCTATTTTTCTGATTACATTTTTAACCTGATCAACCCACATAGTCGTTAATAATATTTCATTATCTTCTTTGTTGGGTATTATCTTCACCACAGAAAGTTCTCTTCCATTTACATTTTCATTTCTTGCAAAAACTGCTGTGTATTCTCCTTTTAAATATGAAACAGGTGAAAAGTTTACACCTTGTTTTGGTATCATAGCAAAAGAAGTTGATTTAACAAATGTCTTATCAGGTTGTTTGAAATAAAATTCAGCTTTCATTTCTGGCATTTTAATCATGGTAGCATCGACTTTTATCTTTACATTAACTTGATAGTTTTTAACCTTCTCAAATTCTTTTTTTAAATTTTTAATTATATCGTCTGGATTTTTACTTTGTGCATTAGTAAATGAAGTAAAAATAAATAGTAGTAAAATATTTATTATTAATAATTTTTTCATGTTAAGATATCCTTCTTTTCAAAGATATAAGCTGTAATTCCGAATAAAACTACTATATGTCCTATAAGAACACCCAATGCTTTTAATAATTCAGTATAATTTAATGTATCTTCAAAAAATAAATTCCAAGAGAAAATATAATTTGTAAATAAATACGGTTTTATAGTTTGGAAAAAATCAATTGGAATTGCTGATAAAATAGCAAACACAATTATTATAGCCATGGCAGTAACAATTGGTCCAATAGCATTTTCAACCAAAGAGGAGAAAAAGAAAGCCAAAGATGCTACTGTACACATAGTTAATGCTGCCATTAAATAAGCTAAAATAAATCTCCAAAATATATCATCTTTCGCAAATATTATTAATCCTTTTTGAAATACAATTAACTCACCAGAGCCAAACAAAATTAAACCTAAAGTAAGACTTAATACTGCAAGCCAAACTATAAGCATAAAACTATAAATAAGACTTGCTAAAAATTTTGATAATACAACTTGAAATCTGGAAACTGGGCGGGTCATCAAAATTCTGTAAGTACCCGCTGTTGCTTCTCCTGCTAATATATCACCTGCAACTAACACAATTAAAAATGGAATATTTACAATTATGGCATTCAAAATCATATAAGAAATAAAATATCCATTTAATAAATTACCAACCATTAAAAAAGAATCTGATAATTGATTTGTCAATCTGCTGGCAGCATCTTTTTCACCTATAGAAACTGCAAATTGAATAAGTAAAATTAAAAATGTAACAGCAGCAAAACCAATATAGGTACGCCATTTCCTAAATATTTTATATAATTCTATTTTTATTAGTGTAATCATTATTTACTTTTTTCAGTTATTTTTAAGAAATATTCCTCTAAAGAACGAGTAGGAATAACTGCACTAACTTCAACATTTTTTTCAATTAGATATCTATTTAATGGTGCAATTTCTTCTGGCTCAAGAATAAAAACAATTTTATTGTCCAAAGAAGAATAAATTTTATCTTTCCAAGCTGTATTATCTAGCAAATTCTTTGAAGTATTCATATCATTAACTTCAAAAGTTACTTTTAGTTTATTTTTATTAAGTAGTTCGTTTACCTTACCTTCAATTACTTTTTTGCCTTTGTCTAAAATTATCATTCTGTTAGCAACAATTTCTATTTCTGATAAAATATGAGAAGATAAAAATATTGTTTTCCCCTTTTCTCTGCTAAGCATAATCAAAAGATCCCTAATTTCTTTCATACCCTGTGGGTCAAGTCCAGTAGTAGGTTCGTCCAATACTATTAAATCAGGATCGTGAAGCAGAGCTTGAGCAATCCCTAATCTTTGTTTCATTCCGTGGGAATATGTTTTAACCTTACTCTTATATCTCTTTTCCAACCCAACTAGTTCTAATATTTCCATTATTTTTGTTTTGGAAACTTCTCCCATACTTAATTTACCAAGTATAGATAAATTTTTATAAGCTGAAAGATTTTTATAAAAATCCGGCTTCTCAACTATAGCACCAACCCTTTTTAGAATATCCTTTCTGCCAGTTTGTAAAGATTTACCAAATACTTTAATAGTACCGGAAGAAGGTGTAATTAGAGAAAGCATCATTCTTATTGTGGTGCTTTTACCTGCACCATTTGGGCCCAAAAATCCAAAGACATCACCTTTAAAAACTGTAAGGCCTAAATCATCTACAGCTGTAAGGTTCTTAAATTTTTTGGTTAGACCAAGAATTTCAATTACTTTTTCTTCGTTCAATTTCTTTTAATTTTAGTTTTAATTAAAATAGATTTTTTATACTATTGATGTAAATATATTATTATGAATGGATAAATATAATGATAATTCTTTATATGGATTGATGAGAATTAAAACTAATATTTTAGTAATGATAAGATTAATTTCTCATGAAAAGATCTTATTAAAAAATTCTTTTAAAAAGACTGTACAAATTTGTAATTTAATTAAGCTCTTATATAATAATAAGTTACGGGAATTTTTTAATAACTATTTTAGTTAATTTCTGTAAGGTAAATTAATTTAATTTCAGATTTTAATTAGAAAAATAAAATATTATTTAAATTTATTTGTAATTGTCAAAAAAAATCTCGATGTTAACTGTCAATTCAATACCATTCGGAATCTATCTTTTAATTATTGATAAATATTATGGTTTGAAATTAAATCTTTTCAAACTTTATTTTTATACTCATGAAGAAAATTTTTATAAGTCAAGATATCTTTTCAATTAATATTTTTTTAATATTACACATAGAAAATTACAAAGCCTAGACCAAGTTTATGGAGAAAAAACATGCATATTGATAGACTATTTACCCAATCCGGAAAAGACCCATTATCTTCAATAATATTTGTAAAAAGAACTTCAGAAATAAAAAACCCTGACGGTTCTGTAGTCTTTAAAATGGAAAATGTGATGGTTCCGGAAAATTGGTCTCAAGTTGCTACAGATATTATAGCTCAAAAATATTTTAGAAAAGCCGGGATTCCTAAGCTTGTTAAAAAAGTAAAAGAAAAAGATGTTCCTGTTTGGTTACAGAATTCAACAGCTGATATTCAAAAATTAGGACAATTACCTGAAGACGAAAGATTTTCATATGAAAATGATGCAAGACAAGTTTTTCATAGATTAGCAGGTTGCTGGACATATTGGGGATGGAAAGCAAATTATTTTGAAACCGAAGAAGATGCAAAAACTTTTTACGGTGAGCTAATGTTTATGCTTGCTCAACAATTTGGCGCACCAAATAGTCCTCAATGGTTCAATACTGGATTAAATTGGGCATATGGAATTTCAGGCCCGGCACAAGGACACTATTATGTTGACAATAAAACCGGTAAACTAACTGCTTCAACTGATGCCTATACACACCCTCAACCACACGCTTGTTTTATTCAATCTATTAAAGACGATTTGGTTAATGATGGCGGAATTATGGATTTATGGGTTCGTGAAGCAAGACTTTTCAAATATGGTTCAGGTACCGGATCAAATTTTTCTGATATAAGAGGAAGTGAAGAATCATTAAGCGGTGGTGGAAAATCTTCAGGGTTGATGTCTTTTCTAAAAATTGGTGATAGATCAGCCGGAGCTATAAAATCCGGTGGAACAACTAGAAGAGCTGCTAAAATGGTAACCGTAGATTTAGATCACCCGGATATCGAAGAATTTATTAATTGGAAAGTAAAGGAAGAACAAAAAGTAGCTGCACTTGTTGCTGGCTCTAAGCTTTGTAATTACCATCTTAATACAATTATGCAAGCTTGTTATGCAGATCATCCTGAAAACGACAGATTTAATAAAATGGTTAATGTTAAATTAAAATCTGCTGTTAAAGAAGCTAAGAAAGTTAATATCCCAAATAATTATATTGATAGAGTTATTCAACTTGCAAAACTTGGTTTTAAATCTATTGACTTCCCAACTTATGATACAGATTGGACCTCAGAATCTTATTTAACTGTCTCCGGACAAAATTCTAATAATTCAATTAGAGTTACAAATAATTTTATGACAGCTGTTCTAAAAGACAGCGAGTGGGAATTATTTTGGAGAATAGAAAAGAAAAAAGCAATTGAAGAAAATAGAAAACCTAAATCTTGCAAAACTTTAAAAGCAAAAGACCTTTGGGACGATATTGCTTATGCAGCATGGTCATGTGCTGATCCCGGAATTCAATACCATACTACAATAAATGAATGGCACACATGTCCAGAAGGTGGAGAAATAAAAGCATCAAATCCTTGCAGTGAATATATGTTTTTGGATGATACAGCATGTAATCTTGCATCACTAAATCTTGTTAAATTTTATGATAATAAAAACCACACCTTTAACATTCCTGCTTTCAGACACGCTGCAAAATTGTGGACAATTGTTTTAGAAATTAGTGTTCTAATGGCACAATTCCCTAGCAAAGAAATAGCTCAGTTAAGCTATGATTACAGAACTTTGGGGTTAGGATATGCTAATTTAGGTTCACTTCTTATGCTACAAGGCATTCCATATGACAGTAATGAAGCATTTGCAATATGTGGTGCTATTACATCAATAATGCATATGTCTGCTTATTCTGCATCAGCTGAGATGGCTAAGGAACTTGGTACTTTTACAGATTATGAAAAAAACAAAAAACATATGCTCAGGGTTATTAGAAATCATAGAAGAGCAGCATATAATGTTCCTAAAGAAGAATATGAAAAACTAAGCATTTTCCCAATGGGTATAAACCCAAACTATTGCCCATCTGATCTTTTAAAAGCAGCAAGAGAAGATGCTGATAAAGCATTAGAACTTGGAAATATTTTTGGTTTTAGAAATGCTCAAGTTACAGTGATAGCACCAACCGGTACAATTGGTTTAGTTATGGATTGTGATACAACAGGAGTTGAACCGGATTTTGCTCTTGTTAAATTCAAAAAACTTGCCGGAGGAGGTTATTTTAAAATTATTAACCAATCAATTCCACCAGCATTAACAAAACTTGGTTACAATCAAGACCAGATAAATGAAATTGTAAAATATGCCAAAGGTTCCGGTAGTTTGGAAGGATGTCCATATATAAATCCGGAAACTTTAAAAGCAAAAGGATTTACAGATGCAATAATTGATAAAATAGAAAAAGCTTTGCCTTCGGCTTTTGATTTAAGTTTTGTTTTTAATTCTTACACAATTGGAAAAGCATTTTTAATTGAAAAATTAAATATTGATAAAGAAGACATTGAGGATTTTAATTTCAATCTCTTAAATGCTTTAGGTTTTTCAAAACAGGAAATATCTTCTGCTAACGATTATGTTTGTGGAACAATGACAATTGAGGGAGCTCCATTTTTGGATGTTAAACATTATCCTATTTTTGATTGTGCAAATAAATGCGGGAAGAAAGGATCTAGATTTATACGATCAACTGCACATATTAAAATAATGGCATCTGCACAACCTTTTATATCCGGTGCTATATCCAAAACAATCAACTTGCCAAATTCTGCTACTGTTGATGATATTAAAAAAGCATATATGGAATCATGGAAATTGGGAATAAAGGCAAATGCCCTTTATAGGGATGGATCAAAGTTATCGCAGCCATTAAATACAATGAGTGAAGAAGAAATTGAAGAAATATTAGAAGATAAAGAGAACAACGACATTGTAAAATATGCTGAAAAAATTATGTACCGTTATATTGCAAAGAGACAAAAATTACCAGATAGACGCAAAGGTTATACACAAAAAGCAAAAATTAACGGACAATCAATATTTATAAGAACCGGAGAATATGAAAACAAACAACTTGGTGAAATTTTTATTGATATGCACAGAGAAGGTGCAGCTTTTAGAAGTTTATTAAACTGTTTTGCTATTTCTATTTCTTTAGGATTGCAACATGGAGTACCGCTTGATGAATTTGTTGACGCTTTTGTTTTCACAAGATTTGACCCCAGCGGTATTGTAACCGGTAACGAAAAAATAAAGATGACAACATCTGTTATAGATTATATTTTTAGAGAATTAGCAGTTACATATTTAGGCCGTGATGATTTAGCGCATGTTACACCGAACGAGGTAGAAAACAAAGTTTCCCATGGTATTGTCAAAAATTTAGAAGACAACAACAATGCCTCAGATCAGAAAGAAGAAAAGAAGGTTAGTCTAGATAGAGATGGTATTTCACCAAGAGAACATTTTAAACCAAAAGGTAAAAACAACCCATCTCAAAGTAATAACATTTCTACTATCACAGCAAAAGTTAAATCGGCTATCGAGCAAGGTTATACCGGAGATATTTGTACTGAATGCCAAAGTATGACCATGGTAAGAAATGGTACATGCTTAAAATGTATGACTTGTGGATCAACTTCAGGATGTAGTTAATTTAAGTATAAATATTAAAATTTTCAAAACCCAGTTTTTAATTAAGACTGGGTTTTTTGTTTTAAAACTCCCTAACTCTCCTTCCGCCCATAAACCTTTTTACATAATATGAAGAAGCAATGGAAGAAATTGTAACACCTTTTGATGAACTTGCGTGAGCGAATAAATCATCACCTAGATAAATACCAACATGTCCTGGTTTTACTGTCATTCTGGTATCAAAAAATACAAGATCTCCAAACTGTAATTCTTTTTTCTCTTCAATATCCTTACCCATATTATATTGTTCGTTTGCGGTTCTACTTAAATCAATAGACATTGTATTTTTAAACATAATTTGAGTAAAAGCAGAGCAATCAATCCCTTTTTTTGAATCCCCACCAAATTTATAAGGCGTATTCATATATCTAATAATTTCCATCAATAATTTTTCTTTTGAATTTACATCTCCGGTTGGAGAATTTGTAGGCTGACTTATCTTACCTACCAGATTGTCTATATTTACAGGAGTATCATCGGCGGGCGCAATATCAGGATCATCGGAAGTAAACCTAATTTCTTTTGTAGTTGGTTTGTCTTTATCATCAGGTCTGTTATAGCGGGTTGAGTTTGAGCTGGCAGAACACCCAGAATAAATAAATAAACTTATACAGATTAAAATAAGTAATCTTAAATTGTATTTATTAGATTTACCCCAAATATGATCTAAGATTTTTACTTCTTGATGCATGCCTTAGTCTGCGAATTGCTTTTTCTTTTATTTGTCTTACTCTTTCCCTTGTAAGATTAAATTTTTCACCAATTTCTTCTAATGTTAATGAATGTTCTTTTTTCAATCCGAAATATAATTTAATAACTTCTGCTTCCCTTTCGGATAATGTAGATAAAGCTCTATCAATTTCAGATCTTAATGATTCACTCATTAAAAGATTATCAGGTTCAGGTTGATGTTCATTTTCAATTACATCCAAAAGGCTGTTGTTATCACCCTGTGCAAAAGGAGCATCAACTGAAACATGCCTGCCGGATATTTTTAAATTATCAGATACTTCGCTGACATCCATTTCAAGTTCATTTGCCAATTCAGCTGCACTTGGTTCTCTTTCAAATTCTTGCTCTAGATTGCTATATGCTTTTCCTATCTTATTTAGGGCTCCAACTCTGTTAAGAGGTAATCTAACAATTCTGGATTGTTCTGCCAAAGCTTGTAGAATGGATTGTCTTATCCACCAAACAGCGTATGATATAAATTTAAAGCCACGGGTTTCATCAAATCTTTTAGCTGCCTTTATTAAACCAAGATTACCTTCGTTAATTAGATCACCTAAAGAAAGACCTTGATTTTGATATTGTTTAGCAACGCTTACTACAAATCGAAGGTTTGCTTTTGTCAACAGTTCTAATGCTTGCTGGCTTCCCTTTTTTATTTTAATTGCTAATTCAATTTCTTGATCTGCAGTAAGTAAATCAACTTTTCCAATTTCTTGTAGATATTTATCAAGTGATTGGCTTTCTCGGTTGGTAAATTGTTTTGTTATTCTCAAAAAAATATCCCTCTAATATTTTTTAGTTATTTATTGTATCTACTATACCAACAATAGATGCATCAACAGGAGCCATATCAACCGGTAGAGGAATAACAGCTTCAGATGCAGTAATATAAAATATTGTTTCGCCTGTACCGGCACCAACAGTATCAATAGCTACTAAAGGCTCACCCACTTCTTCATAATTTGCATTTATTGGTTGGACAAAAAGCATTTTAAAACTTTTTAAAGTTTCATACTTTCTTGTCGCCCAAACATTTCCTATAACTTTGCCTAAAAACAATATTACTCTTATTTATTTTTTCTTTAGTAAATCTTTTAAAGGAACATCCAGTTTATCAACTATTGCCATAATAACTGCATCAACAGGTTTGTTTTGGGTAAAGCTAGTTTGTCTGGATGAACTACCTGTTGCAACCAATACAGTTTCGCCTTCACCTGCACCAACACTATCAACAGCAACAACAAAATTATCTTTCTCTTTCATTTCAAGATCTAGATGGCGAACAATTAAAAACTTTGCTCCAATAAGATTTTCATCTTTTCTGGTTGACCATACGGTTCCAATTACTTTTCCTAAAAACAAATTAATACTCTATTTTATTATACTTTTATCTTAATGGTATTAAATTTAGTTTGATGAATATTAAAATACAAGCAATTTTAATATTATCCCAAAAAATTCATTGGGAATGAATTTTTTGCCGGAGGCCGCTATATAAAATGTTTTTATAAAACATTTTATATAGCGGGGTTAACCCCTGGCAATTTGTAAGAAAAACATATTACTCAAATAACGAATTCCGAGATTTTTATATAACTAAGTATATGATC
>Ga0210044_10004401_pt1 | contig 19654 bp, 14 predicted proteins | sample CryGey13umfilter_2_FD_183959 | JGI IMG/M metagenome (GOLD analysis project Ga0210044, IMG submission 183959) | Groundwater microbial communities from aquifer in Utah, USA - Crystal Geyser 4/9/14 3 um filter (SPAdes) (version 2) | ecosystem: Environmental > Aquatic > Deep subsurface >... | reverse complement strand
CACCGGCCTCCTCGATCTCCTCGTCGAGAACGGACGCGTCGTGGTGTTGAGCAGCTCGGCCCACAAGATGGCGCCGAAGGACGTCGGCATCGAGTTCGACAACCTCTCCGGCGAGCGGGGCTACTCGAGCTGGAGAGCCTACGGGCAAGCCAAGCTCGCCAATCTCCTCTTCGCCGAGGCGTTGGCGAAGCGCTTCGAAGGCACCGACAAGACCGCGAATGCTGTGCATCCCGGCGTCATCCGAACCAACCTCGGGCGGCACATGAACCCCGTCATGAACTTCACGATGGCGGTCAGCGGGCCTCTCTTCCTCAAGAGCGTCCCGCAAGGCGCGGCGACGCAGTGCCTCGTGGCGACTCGCCCCGAGGTCGCGACGACCTCGGGCGAGTACTTCGCGGACTGCAATCCAGCGCCCACCTCGAGTCACGGGGCCGACGCGGAGCTGGCCGAGCGTTTATGGACTGCGAGTGAGGAGCTCGTAGCGAAGTTGTGAGACGGCCCCGTCCCCGAAACGGGCGGGCCGAAGGCTGGAGATGGTGAGACCGCCAAATCGCACCGACGCCACCTGTGCGAAGTCACGTTCTCAACCCAGCGAAGGCGCAAGCGATCGAGAGCGGTCGAACGGTCTCCAGCCTGCGGTCCGAGCGGGGCGCAGGCAAGCGCGGGGGCGTGCGCAGTAAAGCGAAACGCGTCCAGTGCGCGCCGCAGTCCCCGCCAGGAGCGCGCGAAACGCGCCAGGAGTTGGTACAGATCTTTCTCCTACACAGCCGCCGATGCTCGCTGGTCGTTTTTCGCCCCCAATCCCCCCTGTCCCACTTCGTGGGCGAGGGCGTGTCCAGCGATTGCGGTCAATTGGAGGTCTGGGGTGGGAGCCAGTCTCGATAAGAAGTCCGTCGAGCCAACCGCAACATCTTAGAGCATGCGTCGAACAAGGAGCCCGAACAGCCTGCCAGAACGCGCGGTCGCCATCTCTTCTAACCCGTATTCTGCAGCCCGCGCGCGATGCCTCTCAACGTCGCAAACAGCGCGCTCTGCAGCTCACCCTCGGGGCGTCCCTGCTCACGCCAGCGCGTCAACAGGTCGACCTGCAACAGACTCATGGGATCGACGTAGGGATTGCGCAACTGGATGGCGCGCCGCAGCACGGGCTCCCGCTCCAGCAGCCCATGTGTCCCTTGCAGCGAGCAGACGACGCGCACCGCGGTCTCGAAGCGCTCTTGCAGGTGGGCACGCAGCCGCTCTCCGGGCTCGCCGGCCAAGGCGAGGTAGCGCGCGGCGATGCCCATGTCGGCCTTGGCGAGCACCATCTCGACGTCGTTGAGCAGATTCTTGAGCACTGGCCAGCCCACCGCCATCTCGTGCACCACGGCCTCGCCGTGTTGCTCGATGGCCGCTTGCAGACCGTCGGCGAGCCCGTACCAACCTGGCAAGATCACGCGGTTCTGGGTCCACGCGAAGACCCACGGAATGGCGCGCAGGTCGTCCACGCCGTGCTGCTGCCGACGCGACGCCGGCCGCGAGCCAATGGCAAAGCGCTCGATGAGGTCGATGGGAGTGACGGTCCGAAAGAGAGACCAAAACTGGGGATCGTCGTAGACCAAGGCCCGGAACGCCTGGCGACTGGCGTTGGAGATGGTCTCCATAGGAGCGAGCCAGGCGGGAGCGGGCGGCGCGACGTTGAGCGCTGAGGCCTCGAGGACCGCGCCGAGGGTCTGCTCCAACGTCCGCATGGCGATGTCTCGCAGGCCATACTTGGCGTTGATGATCTCGCCCTGCTCGGTCACTCGCAGCGAGCCGCGCACGGCCCCCGCGGGCTCGGCCAGGATGGCGGCGTGCGGCTTGCTGCCGCCGCGGCTGATGGTGCCGCCGCGGCCGTGGAAGAGGACGAGACGGACGTTGGCGGCGTCGCACTCCTCGACCAGCTCGCGCTGGGCGAGCCACAGGGACCAGCGCGACGTGGCGATGCCGGAGTCCTTGCTGCTGTCCGAGTAGCCGAGCATCACGACTTGGCGTCCCCCGCGGGATTCGAGGTGGCGGCGGTATACGGGGTTGCGGAGCAGGGTGCCGACGGTGTCGCGACAGGCGGCCAGGTCGTCGACGGTCTCGAAGAGCGGACAGATGTCCAGGGGCACGTCGCCGTCGCGGGTCAGGCCGGCCACCCTCGCCAGGACCAGCAACGCCAACGCGTCGTCGGGTCCTTGCGCCATGCTGATGATGTAGGGGCCGAAGGCACGCCTGCCATAGCGCTGCAGGCCCTCGTCGATGGCCCGCATCACGGCGATGCTTTCGCGCGCGGCCTCGGGCGGCTCGGTGGTCAGCGGTGGAGCGTGCAGCGCGGCCTCGAGGAGCTCGGCGCGCTCTTGTGGCGAGCGGCGCTCGAAGTCGTCGATGCCCAGCAGGGCGCCGACGGCGCGCCGGTGCACCAACGAGTCTTGCCGCACGTCGAGGCTGGCCAGGTGGAAGCCGAAGCACTCGAGGCGGCGCAGGAGGCGCTTGACTCGGTGCAGACCGGCGTGCGCGCCGCGGTGGGTCTCGAGGCTGTCGGCGAGCAACTCGAGGTCGGCGGCGAACTCCTCGGGGCCAGCATAGGCGCTGGGGCCGTCGGCGGCGGTGGCCCGCAGACGGTTGCGAGCGATCCACAACAGGCGACGGTAGGGCATATCGCCAAACCGGATCGGAAAGTCGGCGAGTAAGAACGGGGCTGCCTCGGCCTGCTCTTGGGCCCTTTGAAGCACCCGCGGAGCGACGGAGACGCGGCTCGTGGACTGGCTGAGGTGATCGAGCAACTCGCTCAGCTCGGCGTCGTAACGGGTGAGGACGATGCGGCGATGTCGGGCGAGGGTGTCGCGGATGGTGTCGGGGCCGACGTTGGGGTTGCCGTCCATGTCGCCGCCGACCCAGGAGGCGAAGCGGACCAGCGGCCAGGGGGTCTTCAGGCCGGGATAGGTGGCGTCCAGCGCCGCGTCGAGCTCCTCCCAGAGGGTGGGGACGATGCGGTAGATGACGTCGGAGACGAAGAACAGGATGTTGTCGACCTCGTCGGCGACGGTGGGGCGCACGGCCAAATTCTCGTCGGTCTGCCAGGCCGTCGAGACTTCTTGCCGGACGCGGGCCAGCGCGGTGGTGCGCTCGTGGGGGACGAGGTGGGCGACATCGATGCGATCGACCAAGGCGCGGACGATGCGCTGCTCTTTGACGAGCAGAGTGCGGCGTGTGGCTTCGGTGGGGTGCGCGGTCATGACGGGCACGACCTCGATGCTGGCGAGAAGTGTCCCGAGGGCGTCGGCGCTGACGCCCTGTGCGGCGAGGGAGCGCAAGGTGTCCTGGAGCCCGCCAGTCTGGCCGGTGGCAGAGCGCAGGGCGTCGCGGCGGCGGCGAATGCGGTGCACGCGTTCGGCCAAATTCACCAGCTCGAAATAGGCCGAAAAGGCCCGCACCAGCTCGCCGGCGTCCTTGGGTGAGAGGGCCTCGATGGCACGCAACAGCTCGGCTTCCGCGTCTGGATGACCGGCGCGTCGGGCTCTGGCGGCCAAACGCGCGGCTTCGACCCGCTGGAACAGGGCGTCGCCAGCCTGTTCGCGGATGACATCGCCCAAAAGTGCCCCAAGCGTGCGCACGTCGTCGCGCAGGGGCTCATCTTTGGGCGGAAAATGCGGGCTGTCGTCGGTGGGATTCATGGGCTCCTGTGGCGTTGCGAGGAGGTCCGACAGCAAACTCGTGAACCCCACGCGGTTCAGCACGGCTCGAAATCAGTGCGCTGCGGCGCGAGAGGCGTTCTCGAGGGCGTTGACCTTCTGGCGAGCCGGACGGTCCAACATGGCGTCCAACCAACGCTTCAGGTTCGGACGCGCCTCGAGGGAGATGCCGCCGATGGTGTTGAGGCGCGCCACGGAGGCGACGTTGAGATCGGCCAAGGTGAAGGCGTCGCCCACCATGTAGTTGCGTCCTTCGAGGTGGGCGTCGACGATGGCGTTGAGGGCCTCGCCCTTCTCGATGGACTTCTTGATGACCTCGCCATCGCGGCGCTCCGCGGGCACGAACATCTTCTGGATGAAGAGGGCGATGAGCGGGGGCTGATACTCGACCTGCGACCACACGCTCCACTGGGTGACGCGCGCGTTGTCCGGGGGAGTGGTGCCGAGCAGCGCGGGCGCGTATTTGGCGGCGAGGTAGGCGTTGATGGCGATGGACTCCCAGAGGACCAGGTCGCCGTCGACCAAGGCAGGGACCTTGCCGTTGGGGTTGAGCTTGAGGAACTCCGGGGCCTTGTGGTCCTTGTTCTTCATGCTGAACTCGGGCGTCTCATAGCCGAGTCCGATCTCTTCCAAAGTCCAATAGCAGCGTCCGGCGCTGCTGGCTGGTGGGCCGTAGAGCGTGATCATTCGAGATCTCCTTGATGGGGTGTCGCGAAGCGGGCTTTGACGGGCTGGATGGTGGACCAAAGCGTGGGCTTTGAACAGCCTCCACCGTCGCAGGGCGGCTTCGCGTAACACTACGGCGCGAGTCGCATGGCGGCTCGACTCGTTCTCGAATTTCTAGCGCGAGCACAAGGACGCGGGGTCACCTCAGTTGTTGCGCGCTTCCTGCGCGCAACCCTTCGGGTTGACACGACTCACCGCCATCTCTGGCTACGAGTTCTGGGAAGAGTCCATCTTGAAATTCAGAGCTCGGTCGCATTTCCGACCGATCTCAGCAAAACACGCCATCCTTCCCAAAGGACATCTTTTGAGTGCCCGTTCGGAAATTCCCCAGGTGCAAGGAGCCGACGACCGAGCGACGCAGGCGTACACTGGTACGCCGAGGAGCGAGGGAGGCGACGCCGCAGATGGGGTATTTCCGGAGGGACTCTAGCTTAGCTATGGCTGTTGGTGCCTTCGTGGGTCAGGGTCTCCAATGCGGCGCTGCCTGCGCTGCGGAACGCCTCTGGGACGCGTGCTGCCTTCTCCTTGGCGCTGCTGAAATACCCATCAATCTGGTGACGGGTGTCGCGTCCCGATTTGGGTGCGACAAGGAGAGCAATGGCTGCTCCGACCAAAACGCCGCTGGCGATGCCAATAACGAGATGTCCTGTGTGGTATCCGTTCGATTGTTCCATGGAGTTCTCCAATGAGTAGCTGCTAGTGCGTGTGCTCGTCGTCCACATGCGCGGTCGGCGAAGGGATGGGTTGACCCATCCCATAGGGCGTACGGTCATCGTACGTAGGGGGGCACGAGGCGTCCGGGGCCCGCATCGTGTGTATGAAGGCTGTGATGGCGGGCCCAGCGGAGGCAATGATCGCCGAGGAAATGTTGAATATCTTCATGTTGCGGTCGAGTCCTCCCTGGAGGTCACTGACCGACGAGAGAAAGTCCGCGACCGTCTTCTCTCCTCCCGCCAGGCCGCGACTCAAGGTCTCCACTCGCTCGGAAATGAGATGGATTTGCTCGAGCGTAGGTCGAAGCTGTCGGCCAAGCTCCGAAATCTCCCTCGCCGCCCGATAGAAGGCCACAGCGAGCGCCAGAAATGCCGGAATGGCGGCTCCGACAAGTACCGCCAACAAGATGACCGCTGCGAGCTGCCAGTTTTCCATGATGCCTTTGCTCCACTTCCTGCAATCGCGACTAGGAGGAGTCTAAGCAGAGTTCATGCCATGCAGTAAATGATGATATTCCAATGGGTTGTATGGTGTGTCCGGCGACGAGTTCATCAAGATGACGAAGCCTCAGCTTCGCAACGCATCGCCGAGTGGCCCGTCGACCCCTCGCATTCCAGTGCCGGCCATTGGCCGCCAGAATAGGCGTTCCACGTGGCTGGTCGCTGGGTGGCCGGCTGCTGAAAGTGACCTCGCAGGCTGAGATGGCGGAGAGTCGGTAGAAAACCCGAAGGGCCGCGAGTTGCTCGCGAACAGCGGTTCTGGGCAGGGAATTGCTGCGGCGACTCGACCAAGCCACTCCGCTGAACTCTGGGCGGAAGTGGGGCGTCAATCAAATTGGACGGCGTCCGTCATTTTGATTGGGCACGGCATCAGCCGTTGTGCGTCAACTGGCTCTGACGCTCACGACAGGACGCAGCAAAGCCCCCACGCCCCCGCGACTTTGCGTCGAAATTCGAGGTGAAGACTCGCCACGAGCCCACAGACTCGCTCAGACCCTAACCGCCGAAACCGACCCCGTGTCCTCAGAGCACCTCCGATACTCTGGCACCCATCCCGACCGGTCCTTGAACAGCCGTACACAGCGAATCCGCCGCTGGTCCGTCAACAAGAAGCGATGGTGGCGTTTGGCCGCGACGACGATCAGGTCGCCCGCCTCGACCAACACTCGCATCCAGCGGTCGTCGGTGGAGCGAATGTCGAAGATCCCCTCGCCTGCGAGGACGAAGCGCACTTCGTCGTCGCTGTGCAGGTGCTCGTCGATGAACCGCTCGCAGAGCGCGTCCAGCCCTGGCGTCGCCTCGGAGAGGTCGATGATGTCCTGCTCGACGTAGCCACGGGCCTCCATCAGCACGTCGACACACGTCTGGTAAGCTCCCTCCTTCGTCGGCCACTGTTCGTAGTGCACACCCTGGGCGAGCAGCTCGGACATTGCCATGGGCTTCTCGGACTCCAACCAAGTGGCTCTCATGCGGCCTCCTGCCTCGAGGAGTCTGGGCGCCGTGCCGGGTCGATGAAGAGCTGCTTCATGCGCACCACGGCGTCGAAGAGGTAGTCGTAACACTCCGCCTGCGTCTTGGTCTCGACCCAGTCCTTGCCCCAGATGTAGACGCCATGCCTGCGAACGAGCACGGCCGTCGCCCTGGGATAGGCCCGCATGGCGTCCGCCATGGCATCCGCCAAGTCGGCCTCGTGCGGGGTGTTTTCGATGATAGGGATGGTGAGCGTGTCCTCATACTGCACGCCCACAATGCCCTTCATCATCTCGAGGTGCGTCACTTCGAATGTGTTGTGGAAGACCAGCGTCGCCAGCATGGCCGACATGGAGTGGCTGTGCAGCACGGCGCCTGCGCCCCTGTTGAAGGCGTGGTAGAAGAGCGGCTTGCAAGCGCTGACCCGCAGCTTTGGATCCGCCGAGCGCGAGATGACCTCGCCCGCCAGGTTGAGCTCGAAGATGTCCGCCGGCTTCAGCTTCTCCTTCTGAACACCGCTGGGCGCCATGAAGATCGAGTCACCCCTGCGCAGCGCTATCCCGCCGCCAGTCCCCGAGACCCAACCCAGCGAATAGAAATGCGCGCAGAGCTCGGCGATGCGCCGCCGTGGATCGTCTTCGATCCGCGCGGTCGCGGCCTCGAGGTTCGATACCCAATTGTCCGAGCGCATGTCCACCTCCAGCTTGCGTTCACTCACTAGGTCATACGCGGGGGAGGGAAGGGCGGATCTCGAAATTCTTTTGCTGGCCGTTGACCGCCAGACATCGAAATCGATGTGGTTGGCCGCTGAGAGAAGCCAGTTATGCCTGAGAGTTGAGAGAATTGTTATCGTGGTGAAGTGGGCAGCGTCTCGAGTCACATCCACATCCAGTCTACGCGGCCAGCCAATCCTGGGGCCGCAGATACCTCGCTGTCAGCTCGTGCTCTGGCGTCCCCGCCTCCGGCTGCCAGTTGTACTGCCAGCGCGCCAGCGGCGGCATGGACATCAGGATCGACTCCGTTCGTCCGCCCGATTGCAGCCCAAACTGTGTTCCCCGGTCGACCACCAGGTTGAACTCCACGTAACGCCCGCGTCGGTAGAGCTGGAACTCCCTTTCGGCCTCACCGTAGGGCGTAGACTTGCGCGCTTGCACGATGGGCAAATAGCCCGACAAAAAATGGTCTCCGACGCTGCGCAAGAACTCGAAAGAGCGCTCGAACCCCCAGTCGTTCAGGTCGTCGAAGAACAAGCCCCCGACGCCCCGAGCTTCCTGTCGGTGCTCAATGAAGTAGTACTCGTCGCACCACTTCTTGAGCCGCAGATAGACCTCCTCGCCGAAGCCTGCACACGCCGCGTAGGCGTTGCGATGCCAGGCCACGACGTCCTCTTCGAAGGGGTAGATGGGCGTCAAATCGAATCCGCCGCCAAACCACCACACCGGCACCTCGCCTTCCCGCTCCGCCATGAAGAAGCGCACGTTGGCGTGCACGGTGGGGACAAACGGGTTGCGCGGGTGAATCACCAACGACACGCCCAGCGCTTGGAACGCGCGACCAGCCAACTCCGGTCGGTGCAGGGTCGCCGAGGTTGGCAGGCCACCGCCGCGCACATGAGAGAAGTTCACCCCGGCGCGCTCGAAGGTCTCGCCACAGAGCACACGGGAGCACCCACCGCCGCCTCCACGTTCGTAGTGCCAAGCGTCTTCGACGAAGGCGCCATCGGCCTCTTCACGCTCCAAGGCAGTGCAGATCCCACCCTGTAAACCCAAGAGGTAGGCCTGGATGGATTCGATCGCCCGTGACCTATTCCGCTCGTTGTGCATCGCTCGGAACCCCAGCTCCCTTTGCATGCGGCCCCTGCAGCCGCGGTGCTCTGCTGGTTACGCTGCGAGACTCCGTCGGAGATCACTGCAAATCCAGGGCGGCCGCCGATCGGGTTGACGGCTGCAAATCCACAGCAGCCGCCGACCGCCCCCTGCGGGTTGACGGCTGCAACACCAGAGCATCCGCCGGCCGTCCCACACTGCTGCCAATTCGGTTGTTCGGGGGGTATAGTGCACCTCTTCTCCAACCGAGAGCCAAAGCATGCACAGACTCCCCATTCTCGCCGCGCTCCTCTTCGTCGTCGCGCTCACCCCGAGCGTCCAAGCCGAGCCGGCCACCAGCACCAACACGGTCACCGGGCCCTCACACCAAGACATCATGGCTGCGGTCCGCCACGTCTTTCCCGACGGCTACAAGGAGTTCGCCACGATCACGTACGAGACCGTGGGCACGACCTTCTACCCGGCGAGCGTGACGTTCTTGCTCCCGGAGAAGTCCTTCGATGCCAGCGTCTCGTCCGAGAAACGCAAGAACCAAGCCTGCAAGATCAAGCAGAAGCTCGACATGGAGTGCGCTTGTGAGACGCTCGAGGTCGGGCCGGCGAAGGACTACGTGTGGGCCGAATGGGAGGACAAGCGGGTGGTTCCGGTGACCATCACCTTCAACCGGGGCTGTTAGCGCTCGTTGATGGGCGTGCCACCCATGAGTTGTTGCTCGCAACCCTTCGGGTTAGCACGACTCTCCGCCATTCCTGGTTGCGAGTCGTTGCTCGCATCCTGCTCGCAACCCTTCGGGTTAGCACGACTCTCCGCCATCCCTGGCTGCGAGTTCATTTCTGTCGCCGTCCTGTCTACTGGTCAACGTCCAGCAAGAGACCTTCATCTCGGGCCGGCCTCACCTCGGCCCTGCGGACCGCCAAGGGTTAGAAACAAACCGGCACAAACTCCAATACGCACCTGGAGTCGCACCGAATTCCTGCTATAACGAGAGGGCTCACTCGAGAAGGAAGGGCTGGCTCTGCGGGCGCTCAACGGCATGAAGAAGCAGCTCTCCCATTCATGGAGCTGCCCATGCGATTCCCCGCGCTCGCCCTGCTCGTGCTCTCTCTCTCGCTCGCTGCCTCCTCGGTGTTTGCGGGCGACTTGAAAGAATCCGACGACGGGTTCCAACATCGTGGCCCTTCGCTGCGAGTGGGCGCGTTGGTGCCCATCACCGACGGATACGCCGACAGCGAGCCGGGAATCCTCCTCGAGTTGGGCTATTGGGCGGAGTTCGCCGACGTCGTGGTGGAACCCCGGGTGGGCATTCGCTTCGATGTCCAGCCCGAGCATGGCAACTACGTCGAGCTCCCCTTCGACCTCGGGCTTCAGTACCTGATGACGCAGTCCGACTTCGCGCCTTTTGTCGGGGGTGGCATCGGCGCCCACTGGTTCTATGAGTATCTTCGCGAGGACATCGTCCTGGGCGAGGTCATTCAGTCGACGAGCGTCTACGAAGAGTCCGACCACCAGTGGGGCTTCGTGGCCTTCGGCCGCGCCGGCCTCGCCTTCTTCCGCACCCGCGCCGTTCGCTTGGTCCTGAGCGCCGAATTCAGCGCGGCGTTCGTCGAGCTCAACGACCGCTCGAATCCCTACTCCATGAACTTCGGCATCGCCTTCGTCCTCTAGCGATTCGCGAGCGCCTCGAGGCCTTTCGGACTCCAGTTCCTCTGCGGAGCATCCCCGTGAGAAGACACACAAAGCGCACTTGGCTCCTCGGGTTCGTCGTCGCGACCTTGCTTCTAGCGAGCTGCGACCCCTACGCCGACGACAACGACCTGAGCAACACTCAAGATCCCTGCAACGTGGCGGCGGGCGTCATCGACGTCAGCGGGCCTTGGCGCCTCGAGGCTTCGGGAGAACGCGACGGCTGCTACGACCCGCGCTACGACGGCGACTTCGACCTCGAGGCGACCCGCACGTTGTCGGTTTCGCAGCGATCTGCGGACGACGGTGCGGGGTATGAAGACGAGCTCTACCTCTTCAACCCGATCACAGGGTTGACCTTCTCGGGTCGAGTGCTGGGCTCGTGCGTGGAGTTCGAGACCACCGAGTTCGACCGGGGAGAGCGACTGCACTACTTCTTCTCCGGCAAGCTCGAGGACTTCAACAGCGTCAGAGGGCGCTTCTTCGGCGACGGACCGGTGGGCTGCCAGAGCGATGGGGGCTTCAAAGTCGGCTTGGTGCGCAACACTCCCTACCCCGATCTCTACTCGCCCGATCTGGGCGGCGACAGCGAAGACGCAGAGGTGAACGAGCTGCCCGACGTCAGCACCGTGTGCAACGCCGTCGACTTGGGCAGCCTCACTGGCCATCCCGTGCGCCGTGACTCCACCGCTGATGGCAGCGCCGACTACTCCGCCACCTGCGCTCCCACCGAAAACAGCCTCGAGCTGCGCTACCTTTGGCGCGCGCCCATCGACGGCTGGTACGCCTTCGACACCTTGGGCTCCCCCGTCGACACCGTTCTCAGCGTGCTGAGCGGAGAGTGCGGCGCCGAGATCTTGTGCGCCGACGACTCCATCGGGCTCGCCCCCGTGGTTCGACTGCACCTCGACGCCGACGAGCAGATCACCCTGGTCGCCGAGGGCAAAGACGGCGCCCGCGGTCGGCTCGTCCTCAACATTCAGCCCTCCGAAGCCGACTGCCGCAACAAACTCGACGACGACGGCGACGGCCGCACCGACTGCAACGATCTCGACTGCGCCGTCGACGCCCTCTGCGCCGAGAACTGCACCGACGGCGTCGACAACGACGGCGACGGCTGGAGCGACTGCAGCGACGCCCAGTGCGTCTTCCTCCCCATGTGCGACGAAGACTGCGGCAACGCCGTCGACGACAACGGCAACGACCTCGTCGACTGCGCCGATCCCCTCTGCGCCGACTCGCTCGACTGCGCCGAGTTCGACTGCGCCGACGGCAACGACAACAACGCCGACGGGGCCATCGACTGCGCCGATAACGCCTGCCAGTCCTTGGCCGCCTGCGCCGAGAACTGCGCCAACGCCCTCGACGACAACGGCGACGGCTTGCTCAACTGCGCCGACCCTTTCTGCACCACGCACCCAAACTGCGCCGAGGTCTGCGATGACGGGCGCGACAACGACCGCGATGGCATCTTCGATTGCGCCGATGCCGACTGCGTCGGCCACACGCTGTGCGGTGAGACCGACTGCACCGACACCGTCGACAACGACGCCGACGGCCGCACCGACTGCCAGGACAGCGAGTGCGCCACGACGCCCGGCTGCTTCGAGAGCGATTGCAGCAACAACACCGACGACGACGGTGACGGTCTCATCGACTGCCTGGACCTCGCCGACTGCGGCCATGACCCGGCCTGCGGCGAAGCGCTCTGCGGAGACGGACTGGATAACGACACAGACGGGCGAGTCGACTGCCGCGATGTCGACTGCGCCGCCGCGCCCAATTGCGCCGAGACCTGCGACGACAGCATCGACAACAACGGCAACGGCCTCGTCGACTGCGCCGATGACGCCTGCGCCAGCGCCAGCCACTGCGCTGAGGACTGCAGCGACCACCTCGACAACAACGGTGACGACCACATCGACTGCGCCGACCTGCGCTGTGAAGCGCTCGCCAACTGCGCCGAACAAGCCTGCGACGACAGCGTCGATGACGACGGCGACGGGCTCGTCGACTGTCTGGATCCCGACTGCGCCCGCGACGTCGCCTGCGTCGAGTCGCTGTGCGACGACGCCGTCGACAACGACAGTGACGGCGCCACGGACTGCGACGACAGCGACTGCGCGGGCACGGCGGCCTGCCGCGAGACCCTCTGCGACGATGGCACCGACAACGACGGCGACGGCGACGGGGACTGCATGGACTTTGACTGCGCCGACCTCCCCATCTGCCGCGAGCGCGTCTGCGACGACGGACTGGACAACGAAGGCGACGGGCTCATGGACTGCGGCGATCTCGACTGCGCTTTGAACCTTGTCTGCGGCGGCGACTGCCCCACCAAAGACCTGGGCGGCGCCCTCGGCTTCAAGCTGGCGTGCGGCTCCACCAAGGGCGCCGGCGCCGACCTCATCGGCACCTGCGGCAACACCAGCGACGCCGAAGACGTGGCCTACACCTGGACCGCACCGTTCGACGGCCGCTACGTCTTCGACACCGGCGGCAGCGGCTTCGATACCGTGGTCTACCTGCTCGACGGGCGCTGCGGCGGCGACGAAATCGGCTGCGATGCCACCATGGGTCCCATCGCCGCGGTCACCGCGACTTTGCTCCAGGGCCAAGAAGTGACCGTCGTCATCGACGGTTGGGGCCGCGAGTCCGGTGCCTACACTCTGAACATCATCCCCGACTAGGCACGACCATGAACCGAATTCAACACACGCTGTTTACCTTGCTCGTCGTCGGCCTCCTCGCCTCTGTGACCGGCTGCGGCATCCTCAACGACGCTCCGGACGCCAGCGGCAGCCTGGACACGACCAACACCGCACGGCTTCGGATTGGCCCCGATGGTGGCCAAGTCGTGTCCGCCGATGGCCGGGTTCGCGTGATCATTCCACCAGGCGCAATGGTCACCGAAGAGATCATCAACATCAATGTGACCTACTCGGTGCCCACCGGAACCCTCGGCGAAGCCTATCAAATCTCGCCGACGAGCTTGGTCTTCGACCAGGACGTCAAGGTCGTCTTCTCGTATTTGGGCTTGGGCGCCGAGGTGCCCGAGGCGCTCGCCGTCTCGGGCATCTTTGCCGGCGGTTGGCGAGCGTTGATGCCCGGCGGCCTCGACCCGCAGGCCTACGAAGTGACCGGATTGAGCCGCAATCTGGGCTTCTTCGCACTGGTCGACCTGACGGGCATCCAGCCGCTGAGCCCCTTCGCCGAGGCGTGCAGCGGGGATGGCGCCGACTGCGCGCCGGTCTGCATCGACGACATCTTGGTGAGCCGCCTCTGTGAGCGCGGCGAGAGCGCGAGCCAGTGTGGGGTGAGCCGGCAGACGGACTGCGTGGCGCTGGGCAAGGCCTGTGTGGCCGGCGCCTGCCGTGTGCTCGAGTGCACCGACGACGTGGACTGCGAGTCGGGCTGTGCCTCTGCGGACACCAAGGTGGCGTCTCGTTGTGTGGCGGGGGCTTGCGAGTATGAAGCGTCGACCTGCCCCAACGGCGATTGCGTCGGCAGCGCCTGTCGCGAGCAGAGCTGCAGCGCCGACACCGATTGTGCGGCCTCCTGTGATGGCGAGACGGTCATCTACTCGACCTGCGGCGACTCGGGGTTCTGCTCGTCGACATCGACTATGCCCTGTGCGCAGCTCGGCAGGAGCTGCGTCGGCGGCGAGTGCGTGGACAAAGATTGCCACACCGACAACGATTGCGGATCGTGGTGTGTCGGCGGGACCGTGCATCGCGGCGTGTGCTCAGTGGATGGCGTTTGCAGCATGGTGGTCACAAACTGCCCCGACCAAGGCGCCGTGTGTTCGGCTGGGCGCTGTGTGCTGGACGAGTGCTCATCAGACGTCGATTGCCCGATGTCCTGTGTGGACGGAGTAGCGACGGTGGGTTCGTGCATCGACGGGGCTTGCCAACCGCTCACCGCCATCGATTGTGCCCTGCGCGGCCAGGTCTGCAACGCCGGGCTGTGCGACTGGCCCGCGACCCTCGAGTGCCCCGCAGACTGCGCTGGTTGCTGCGTCGCCGGGCTCTGTCAGGACGGCGACCAAGCGGCAGCTTGTGGTCTGGGGGGCGGCAGCTGCGAGGTCTGCCCAGAGACCTACGTCTGTGAGGCGGGAGCGTGTTCTTGCGTGTCGGACTGCGAAACCGCAGGCGCGCGCCAGTGCGCTGGTCCAGACCAAATCGTCGAGTGCGTCGAGGTGATCCGAGGCGCAACGCCCTGCCTGCGCTGGACCAACGTCGAGACGTGCTCGGAGCTGGGCACCGGGCAGGCGGTGGTGTGCCAGGCTGGGGTTTGTCACATTTGACGGTAAGAGAGAAGAAGACAGCAAGAGTGGGTCCTGGGGGCAAAGCTCCCCCGGTGCCGGGGGCTTTGCCCCCAGCGGGTCAGGGCTTCAGCCCTGCCTCACCCAGCTTGTTTCGTCAGTTGATGAACGTGCAGACCGAGGTCCCCGAGGAGTTATCGCACAGCCAACCAACCGTCGGGACGCAGGTGGCGTTGCAGCCGTCGCCGTCGGTCAAGTTGCCGTCGTCGCAGGCCTCGGTGGCGCCCACATGGCCGTCGCCACAAGTGCAGGTCACAAAAACCTCGACCGTGGCCGTCTGGATGCCGGTGACGCCGCCTAAGTCGGAGTCGTAAGTGAAGGTCTCGGTGCCGTCGCAGAAGCCGGGCGCTGGCGTGTAGTCGACCGAGGTGCCATCGGCGCCGACGGCGATGGTGCCGCCTTGGTCGCCAGCGGAGACGGCCACCACGGCGGGCGGCGTGGCGACGCACGACTGGTCGCTGCCCAGATCGTTGCGCCCCACGTCGAGCGAGGTCCCGGCGCTGCTGCCGGCGACGCTGTACCGATCGTCGCGGGCCGCGCCCGGCGCGTAGCAATAGGGAATGGGTTCGTCGAGCTTGCAGGCGGTCTGCGGAATTCGGCCCGCACAGTCCGCGTGGGTCTCACAGGTCCTCGCAAAGATGACGCAAATACCGGCACCGCCCGGAGAATCGGGGTTTCCGGTCTTGTAAGCCGAGCAGAGCATGAAGCTGGCGCCGTCGACGGCCGCCTCGGCGCCGTCGGAGAGGCCGATGCTGGCGCCGTTTGGGCTGGTGAACAGGAGGCCCGGGATGGTCGACTGGCCGACCACGTTGCCCTGCATGTCGAAGACGCGCAGGAAGCGGTCGACTTCGCCAGCGGGCCGGTTGTACATGGCGACCCAACCCGTGCCCGGCAAGGTGACCATCTGGTCCAGATAAGGTCCGTCGACGTTGATGACCCAGGTCGCGACGGGCGCCGTCGACCAACGCTCGAAGACCCGCACGTGCTTGGGCACGCCCACGCCGGACGTGTTGTCGGCCACGTAAAGGCGGCCGTCCTCGCCTACCGAGATACCCGCCGCCATGTTGGTGCCGGTGAGGGCGACCTGGCGCACGACTTGGCCGGCGCGGTCGACCTCGGTGAGGGTGTTGTTCTGCTGCACGAAGAGGAAACGGTCGTTGAAGGGATCGTAGGTGGAGCCGTCCAGAGCACCGCCGATGCCGTGGCGCGAGCGCGTGCCGACGACGGTGCCATCGGTGCAGAACTCGATGCCGTCGCCAGCGCTGAAGTCGTAGACGGTAAACGTCCGGGTGATGGGGTCGTAATGGATGGCCTCGTTGGCGGCCATGGGGACGGGGAAGGTGACGACCTCGACGAACTCCACTGCCTTGCGGCAGCGGCTCGGCGCACCGCTGCACTCGTAGAGGGGTTCGATCGAACAGGCGGCAGCACAGCCGTCGTCAGGGGCGGTGTTGCCGTCGTCGCAGCGCTCGGTGCCTTCGACGAGGCCGTCGCCGCAGGTCGTGTGCCGACAGAGGGTGCTCGGGATTGGGCAAACCGAGCCTGGATCGAGCGTACAGTTGGTGCAGCCGTCGGCTGGGGCCGAGTTCCCGTCGTCGCACTGCTCGAGCCCGCGCAGGAAGCCGTCGCCGCAGACTGTCGCCGCGCAGGGGCTGTTGGGGACTGGGCAGTAGAATCCAGGCTCGAGCTTGCATGTGGCGTCGCAGCCGTCGCCGGAAGTGGTGCCGCCGTCGTCGCAGGTCTCCGTGCTCTCGACGACGCCGTCGCCGCAGACCGCGGCACGACATGGGTTGCCGTCGTTGGGGCAGACCCAGCCCGCCTCGACCTGGCACGCAAACGAGCAGCCGTCACCAGAGAGCCGCGCGCCGTCGTCGCAGGTCTCTTGGGCGGCGACGAGGGTGTCGCCGCAGCGCTCGGCCACACAAGCGTAGCCAGGCGAGGGACAGACGGCGCCCGGCTCGAGCTCGCAGGCTTCTGTGCAGCCGTCCCCCTCCGTGCGATTGCCATCGTCACAGCCCTCGGCGAGGCCCTGCGCGCGGTCGCCGCAGAGGTCACAGAGCACGCCCAGGCTGGGGCAGGTGTAATTGGCTTCGATGGCACCACACGACGCAGCGCAGCCGTCGCCGCCGACTGCGTTACCGTCGTCGCAAGCCTCGTGGGCATCAAGGTTGCCGTCGCCGCAGGGTTCGCAACGCAGACCAGGGGCGGGACAGTTGTAGCCCGCCTCGATGGCGTCGCAGGTGGCGCTGCAGCCGTCGTTTGCGTCGGTGTTGTGGTCGTCACAGGCCTCACCAGGCCCGACCATGCCATCGCCGCAAGGCACAAAACAGCTCTCTCCCGAGGGGCAGGCCCAGCCCTGCTCGACGACACATTTCAGGTCGCAGCCGTCGCCAGCAGTGAAGTTCCCGTCGTCGCAAAACTCGCCTGCGTTCAACACGCCATCCCCGCAGTTCGGGGGCGTCTCGACGTCGGCGGCATCGGTGTCTTGTAAGGGGGTCGCGTCGGTGCCATCGGGCGACACGCTGTCCGGCAAAGCGTTCGTATCGCTGGCCCCGGTTGTGTCGGAGGTCTCAGCGTCGTCGACGAGGTGGGTGTCCTCGGCGGTCGTGGTGCCGTCATCGCAGGCGCTGAGCAGCAGAGCGCTAAGGAGAAGTGAGAAAACGACGGGTCGGCGAGTGAACATGCGGGTTTCCTGCGATTATTGTCTTGGGGGCGGGAGTGGCACGTAGGAGAAATGGTGGCCTCGCACCGAAAGCCGTAAGGACACAGAGGAGCAGAACGGAGCGCATTTGTCATGATTTCGTTGAGAAGCAACAGTTGAGAAGCAACAAAGGACGACATTGCTCTCCTCTCTGTGCGCTCTGTGTTCTCTGTGGTGAGCTCTCCCGGACGTCTTGGAGCTAAAACGTCTCATCCGCGCCAATGTCAGCCCCGTTGCCCCGAGGTCTGGAGTCTTGGTCTATGTCGTGGGTGACTCCAGCGAGCGTGCCCGCGTCGATGGCGGGGCTGCCGGGTTTCAGGTGGTAGTCGCCGTTGGCGGCGTCGACGAAGATGGCGTCGACCGATTGAGCGCTGACCGCATGGGTGTCGAAGCCCAAGGCCTGCCAGGCCGCGAGCTTGAGCCAGTCGCCAGCGGTGTCCTCGAAGTCGGTGCCGTCGAGATAGAGGTTGGTGTCGATGGAGTGTCCGCTGTTGGACTCGGTGTCGATGGCGATGGCGTCGTGGGTCGAGGTGATGACGATGTTGTTGACGAAGGTGTTGTCAGTGGAGCCGTTGCGCATGGAGAAAGCGTGGCGGTCACAGCCGCGGCAGTCGACGGTGTTGTGGACGAAGGTGTTGCCGCTGCAGCCGAAGGCAAAATTGCCGGCGTCGCCCCAGTCGCTGTAGCCGTCGTCCCAGTTGGCGATGCCGCCGGTGAGGGCGCTGCCGTAGATGACGTTGTTGCGAAAGACGCTGTTCTTCACGCCGGCGAGATTCAAGGCGGCGCCGCCGTTGCTCGTGCCGCAGTTGCGCAGGATGTTGTCCTCGACGAGGGCGTTGGACATGACGCCGTCCTGGATGCCGACGCCGCCGTCGTAGGTCTCCGGGTCGGAGTTGAGCTGGAGGCAGGCGCCGTCTGCGTCTTCGACAATGTTGCGGCGGATGATGGAGCCGTCCTGGTGGTTGGTCCAGTAGATGCCGTGCTCCTCGGCCCCAATCGACGAGCTGTCCTCGAGGGCACAATCGTAGCAGAGCGACGAGCTGATGAGAGAGCGACCGGCCGCGCCCTGTCCGGGACCGACGGCCGCGATGAAGCGCGCCGAGTTACGGTGGATCGGCGCCTCGGGCAGGCCAGAGAAGATGAGAGCGCGTGCGCTCTGACCCGCGTACGAGCTGGCGTCGAGCTCGAAGTTTTCGAAGTGGACGTCATCGGCCCGGGAGTAGAACAACGCGTTGCGCCCATCGCAGACGACCAGCCCGCTGACGGTAGGGGTGCCATACTCGCCGACGATGGTGACGCGCGGCGTGGTGACACAGACGCCATCGTAGTCTTGGCTGGTGGCGACGACGTGGATCGAGGTCCAGCTCGACGACGCCCGCGCGACCGCCTCGCCGATAGAGGCGAGGGGCTCGAGCTCGGTGCCAGTGCTCGCGGCGGCGTCGGAGCCCGTGAGGTTGTCGACCCAGAGAATGTTGGGTGGAGGGGGGCTCACCTCATCGGAAACGACATCCCAACAATCCATGTAGTCGGTGTCGCAGAGAACGGCGAGGCACAGCTCGTCGAAACAAGTGGTGCAGGTGCATTCACAGTGTTTTGGGTCGAAGTCCCTACAGCCGACGTTGCCAATACAGCTGGAATCGGGGTGCGGTTGATTGTCCACTCCGTAAGTGACCGCTTGGCAGGCCCGGAGGCCGTCTTCGTCAATGTCTCCGTCCGCACTTTGTGTCGAGTCGCCCCGCGTCTCGAGCGTGTCTGTGTTCTTGGACTTCGGGTTGTCGCAGGCTGTGCTCTGGGCGGCGAGCAGCAGGGCTAGGCCCAAGAGCGCGAACAGGCTTCGGCGACGAGGATTGGGGGGCGGTTGGGTTTCGGGGCGCATGGTGTCCTCGCGTTGGGTGTGGCGTCACTCTAGCGGCTGTTGGGCGCGGTGTCGCCCCTCCGATGAGGCGACGAAATCGCGCGTACCGCGGTTCGACGTCGTGGGTTCGGGCGGTCGGACGCGGTCCGACGTCGTGGGTTCGGGCGGACGGACGCGGTCCGACGTGGTGGGTTCGGACGTTCGGACGCGGTCCGACGTGGTGGGTTCGGGCGTTCGGATGCGGTCCGACGTCGTGGTTCGGGCGGTCGGATGCGGTCCGACGTCGTGGGTTCGGGCGTTCGGACGCTTTTCGACGTCGTGGTTTCTCGACGCTGTTGGTTTGGTGAACATCTGATAATATTGCTTGACTTCCGCCAATCCTTGATGAAGATCAAGCCACGTCCCGTCCGACAAGAGCTCCGGCGTAACCTCAACGGATGACCACGCGTGCCTCTTGCTCCCGCGTTCAAGATCAGGAGTCAGTGATGGAGTCCCCGAAGACGAGCAACGACATTTACTTTTGGTTGATGGGGATCCTGGTTCTGGTGTTGATGGTCAGCATGTTCGGTTGATGTTCATGAGGACGGCCGCAGCGGTTTGCCCCGCTGCGACCGGCCACCGAATTATCGCTCGCTACACGGAACAGAGGTGCCTCGAAGCG
>Ga0210044_10004399_pt1 | contig 19657 bp, 16 predicted proteins | sample CryGey13umfilter_2_FD_183959 | JGI IMG/M metagenome (GOLD analysis project Ga0210044, IMG submission 183959) | Groundwater microbial communities from aquifer in Utah, USA - Crystal Geyser 4/9/14 3 um filter (SPAdes) (version 2) | ecosystem: Environmental > Aquatic > Deep subsurface >... | reverse complement strand
AGTTATTGTTTTTTTGTTAAATTTTACTAATTATTCCATACCGTTTATTAGTTTTACGATTTGTAGATAATATTATTTGAATGCAATCTTCTATTACATATCCACAATTTAGAAAATACAAAAACAATAAATCATTTTTTAAACTATGTTCAAATAGCGAATTTGAGGAAATTCAAGTGTTGGGAAATACCTATTCACTACATTTTTTTAAAGCAACAATTCTTCCAGATAGAAATCTCATTTATGACCTTACTTTTGATTATCACAACTATTGTGATGTAATTTCAGGAGATGAATATGAAGAAATTAAGCAAAAAGTTATCTTTTAACTTTTATTAACTTTGCAAGCATCAAACCCATATTCTATCTATCTAACAAAATGAAAAAAATTTTAATCAAAAACATCAAAGAACTTGTTCAAGTTGAAAATACGCCTAAAGAAAAGGTAGTTGGAAAGGAAATGGCTCAACTTACCACTATTAAAAATGCTTGGTTAAGTATTGAAAATGGAATAATTACCGATTTTGGTGAAATGATTAATTGGAATGGCATTTCTGATTGGTCTGACTTAGAAGTTATTGATGCTTCCGAAAAAATGGTGTTTCCTTCTTTTTGTGATTCACACACACACTTGGTTTTTGCTGCTTCTCGCGAAGAAGAATTTATTGATAGAATAAAAGGATTGTCTTATGAAGAAATTGCCGCTAAAGGCGGTGGCATACTTAATTCTGCTAAAAAACTTCAACTAGCAACCGAAGACGAATTGTTTGAAACTGCAATGAATCGTTTACATGAAATACAAAAAACAGGCACAGGAGCTGTTGAAATTAAAAGCGGTTATGGACTTACTCTTGAAGCTGAAATAAAAATGCTTCGAGTAATTCAACGCCTTAAAAAAGCAAGTCCACTTACTATTAAAGCCACTTTTTTGGGAGCTCATGCAATCCCTGTAGAGTTTAAACAAAACAGACAAGATTACATCAATCTTATTATTACTAAAATGCTACCTATAATAAAGGAAGAAAATTTAGCTGATTTTATTGATGTTTTTTGTGAAAAAAACTACTTCACTCCTGATGAAACTGAACTTATCATTCAGGAAGGAATAAAACAAGGATTAACTCCAAAAATTCATGTCAACCAATTTAATTCTATTGGAGGAGTTCAGATTGGAATTAACAATAATGCGTTATCTGTTGATCATTTAGAAGTAATGACACCAAAAGACATTGTAGATTTAAAAAACTCAAACGTAATGCCTACATTACTTCCTTCTTGTTCCTTCTTTTTAAACATTCCTTATGCTCCAGCCAGAGAATTAATTTCAAATAATTTACCTGTCTGTTTGGCAACCGATTTCAACCCTGGTTCAACACCTTCTGGCAATATGCCTTTTGTGTTATCATTGGCATGTATTTATTTAAAAATGACTCCCGAAGAAGCAATTCATGCAACAACCATCAATGGTGCTTACGCAATGAATCTTAGTCATGAATTAGGAAGTATTGCTATTGGCAAAAAAGCAAATGTTTTTATCACAAAAAAATTACCATCCTACCAACATATTCCTTATGCGTTTGGCTCCAATCCAGTAGAAACAGTTATTTTAAATGGCGTTTGCTATTAGTTTAAAAGTTAGGAGTTAATTGTCCCACCCCAACCCTACAGAAAGGAGGGAGTTAATTTGGAACTTGTATTTTGTTATTCGTAAATCATAAATCGTAAATCGAAAATTTCTCAGCAATAAGATTCCAATAATGCTATATATATACATTTTTTATGTTCCAATAAAATTCTAACTTTATAACCATTAATAACTAATAAATTTAATTATGAATAAAATTTTCTCTCTCGCATTCGTTTTTTTAATTTTCTTCTCAGTAAATGCTTCAGAAGATGTTAACATTTTTTCTGGAAATGAAGCCAATCAAATAGCTGCCAATAGTAATTTGGTTAGAATGAAAACTTTCACTTCAATCCCAAATTACGTTCAATTTATTAAAGGAAAAGAGCTTCCGATTAATAAATTGCAAAATTGGTTACTATCGTACTACAAAACAGATGATAACTTTGGTTTAAAACTACTTAGTGTTGAAAATGATGAATTAGGTTTTACACATTATCGTTATCAACAAACCATCAATACTTTTCCTGTGCGATTAGGAATGTATAATGTGCATACTAAAAATGGATTAATTTATTCGATGAATGGTGAATTGTTTGACAACTCCAATATGTCAACTCAATCTTTTTTATCAGAAAACACAGCTCTTTTTAAAGCACTAAATCATATTAATGCTCAATTATATAAATGGGAAATTCCAGATGCAGAAAGTCATTTGAAATGGGAACAAGACGACCCAACAGCAACATACTACCCAAAAGGTGAATTGGTTTTTGTTAATGAAAGTGGAATAATGAGTAATTCATTAAAACTTACTTATGTTTTTAATATTTATGCACAAGAACCACTTAGCAGAAAAGAAATTTATGTAGATGCTAAAACAGGAACAATTGTTTGGGAAGAAAATAAATTACATGATGCAGATGTTGTTGGAACTGCTGCTACAGGATATAGCGGAACAAAAACAATGACTTCTGATAATACAGGAACAAATTATAGACTCAGAGAAACTGGTAGAGGGAATGGAATAAGAACTTTTAACAACCAAAACACAACCACGTATTCAAATACTGATTTTACCAATGCCACAGCAAATTGGACAACATTTAATCCAACTGTTGATAGATATGCAACAGATGCACATTGGGGTGCTGAAATGACTTACGATTATTATTTTATTGAACACAATAGAAATAGCATCAACAACAGTGGTTTTCAGTTGAATAGTTATGTACACCATGACAATAATTATAACAATGCTTTTTGGGATGGTCAACGAATGACTTATGGAGATGGAAGTAACAATTCTGCTCCTTTAACAGCAGTTGACATAGCTGGTCATGAAATCACACATGGGCTTACCTCATTTACTGCCAACTTAGTTTACCAAGCAGAATCAGGTGCACTAAATGAATCTTTTAGCGATATTTTTGGCAATACTATCGAAAAGTTTGCTCGTCCAACTCAAAATAGTTGGCTATTAGGAGAAGACTTAGGCAATGCATTTAGAAACATGCAAAATCCTAAATTAAAAAATGATCCTGACACCTATTTTGGTCAATATTGGGCTTCATTAACTGGTGGTGATAATGGTGGCGTCCATACAAATAGTGGTGTACAAAACAAATGGTATGTGCTGCTTGCTGATGGTGGTAGCGGAACCAACGACAATAGTGATGTTTACAATGTTACTGGTCAGGGAATTGTAAAAGCAGGGAAAATTGCATTCAGGAATTTAACCGTTTATTTAACTTCTTCTTCCCAATTTGCTGATGCACGATTTTATGCCATTCAATCTGCTGTAGATTTATATGGTGGGTGTACATCAGAAGTGGAAGCAACAACGAATGCGTGGTATGCTGTTGGTGTTGGATCTGCTTATGCACCTTTCACAGTTAGTGATTTTAGTGCTCCTGTTGTTAATTCTTGTTCTGCTCCATTCACAGTTTCATTTAACAACACAAGCGTTAATGGAAGTACTTTTATTTGGCATTTTGGTGATGGCACCACAAGTACACAACTAAATCCAACTCACACCTATACCACAGTAGGAACTTTTAATGTTTCTTTAGTGGCTGATGGAGGTGCTTCTTGTGGACAAGATTCTGTTTATAAAAGTGCTTTTATTACCATAGACCCAAATTTACCATGTATTACTATACTTCCTGCCAATGGAACTGCAAATACGCAAACAGCCTGCCTTGGAAAAATATTTGATAGTGGTGGAGCTTCTGCAGATTATGGAGCCAATGAAACTTCTCAAATAACCATTTCTCCTATTGGAGCTTCAAGTGTTACCCTCAATTTCATCTCTTTTGATATAGAAGCAGGAACAGGTACTTCATGTAATTATGATTACTTAAATGTTTATGATGGAGCAAACACTAGTTCTACACTTATTGGAACTTATTGCAACAATAATATTCCAACAACAATTTCATCAACTGGTGGCTCTATCACTATTCTTTTTAGCTCTGATGGAGGTGTTGAAAATGCAGGGTTTGAAATTGATTGGGTATGTGTTCAATCTAACCAACCTCCTACGGCAGATTTCACTTCAAACATAGATACAACTTGCACTGGAGAAATTCAGTTTTACGATAATTCAACCAATGGTCCTACAAGTTGGTTGTGGAATTTTGGTGATGGAAACACTTCTCCTCTTCAAAATCCAACTCATATTTATGGTGCAAGTGGAACGTACAATGTTCAATTAACTGCTACAAATGGTAATGGTAATGATGTAGAAATTAAAAGTAACTTTATTACTGTAAATCTACCTGCTTCTCCAACAGTTACTGGTGATGTAATTTGTGAAAACAACACGGCATCGTTATCAGCATCAGGTTCAGGAACGCTAAACTGGTATAATGTAGCTTCAGGCGGAACACCCATTAATACTGGATTAACCTTTACCACTCCAGCTCTTTCTAGCACTACAACTTATTATGTTGAAGCTATTACAACTGCTCCCATTCAAAATGCAGGTAAACCAAACAATACTGGAGGTGGTGCTAATTTCAACAATCAACAACACCTTATTTTTGATGCATTGGCTCAAATAGAAATTGTGAGTGTTGAAGTTTATTCTGGAGCAAATTCTGTACGGACAATAGAATTAAGAAGTAGTACGAATGCGATATTAGACTCAAGAACAGTAACCATAGGTTCTGGTCAACAAACAGTTCCTCTTAATTTTATAGTGCCAATTGGAACTGGTTACCAGTTAGGAATGGCTGCTGGATCAAACATTGATTTATATAGAAATAATGGTGGAACAAACTATCCTTATACAACTCCTGGGTTAGTTTCTATCACTTCAAGTAGTGCAGGAAATGGATTTTATTACTTCTTCTATAACTGGCAAGTAAAAGGCAGTGATTGTATTAGTGCCAGAGAACCTGTTACAGCAACCGTAACCCCAAATCCAATTGTAGATGCAGGAGTAAACCAAACCATTTGCGAAGGAATTCCTGTTACATTAACAGCATCAAATCCTAACGGAGCAATTATTACATGGGACAACGGTGTGGTAGATGGCGTTTCATTTCTTCCTGGAACTGGAACAATAACCTATACCGTTACAGCAGATTTGAATGGATGTATTAGTACAGATCAAATAACGATAACTGTTACTATTTGCACTGGTTTAGGTGAGTTTAGCAATGGAAGTATTGTTACTTCATATTTTAATCCTTCTAATAATAATGTAGAACTTTCATTAACAAATTTACCCTATGGAAATTACACAGCAATAATAGTAAACCCATTGGGACAATTAATTAATGAAGAGCAAATTTTTGTAACTAGTTCAAATCAACTAGAAAGAATTTCTTTAGCAACAAATTCTAAAGGCTTATATATTTTAAAACTAATAAATTCAAGCAACAATTACACTTCAAAATTTGTGATGCAATAAATTAGCTTTCTAAAACAAAAAAAGGTTTGAATATTTTATTCAGACCTTTTTTGTTTTTAAATAAGTAAGTTTACTTTTGTTGCATGGAAAAGCTTAGATTACTAAAAAGTTACCTCACTTATTTTTTTAAATCTACCAACGAGCACGGCATACATTCTCCTTTTGTGTATGAACTTTATACAAACACCATTAAGGATAAAACTCCTTTCTACTCTTTTGCTGATATCGAATCCATAAGAGCCATGTTATTGCTCAGCAAACAAGAAATTGAGGTGAAAGATTTTGGGGCGGGTTCAAAATTAACAGCATCCAACAAACGAAAAATTTCATCTATCGTTAAAAATGCTGCAAAATCTCCTAAATATGGACAATTGCTTTTTCGGTTGGTTAATCGTTTTAAACCTTCCACAGTATTAGAAATAGGAACTTCATTAGGAATCAGCACCATGTATTTGGCTGCTCCCAACAAAAAAAGTAGAGTAATTACCATTGAAGGCTGCCCAACTATTTCTAAAATTGCTGCCATTAATTTTAAAAAAATTAAATATGAACATATCGAACTTCATAATGGTACTTTTGAGGAAATGCTTCCTACAATTATTGCCAAAGAAAAGGTGTTAGATTTTGTTTTTTTTGATGGCAATCATACCAAAAATGCTACACTTACCTATTTTAATTGGTGTTTAGAAAAAGCCAACGAACAAAGTGTTTTTGTTTTTGATGACATTTATTGGTCGGAAGAAATGAAATGTGCTTGGAAAGAAATTAAAGCCCACCCAAAAGTAACCACCACCATTGATTTGTTTTTTTTAGGAATTATATTCTTTAACCCCGATTTAAGCAAAGAAGATTTTGTGTTGCGGTTTTAGAAACTAGGAGCACTAATTACGTTTCTTTAATTTTTCGGGATACATTAGTACAGGAAAAAAGTCTGTTACATAGATTTTTCTTATGGATTGATTTACGTAATAAATAATTTTTATTTCAAAATTTCTCGTTTCCTTGTGTAATATAAACCTAAATTGTTGTGGATATTCTTTTAATACTGGTTCTAAGCTTCCTCTCTGGTATTGTTGAAAGACTTGCTACTGATGCAGTGATGTTATCAACTATTTCTGAGGCTCTTTCTAAACTAAAATTTTCAACTAAATAAGCCAAAATCTCTTCTTGAAACCTTTTTTCTGCTGGATAGGTTATTTCTATCTTGAAGCATTGTTGTTCAACCATTCTTTATTGTTCGCTTGAAATGTACTTAATGAAATTGTTTGTCCTTCTTCTATGGCTTTTATTGATTTTTCTGCTCGATATTGTAAGTGTGCTTGCTTCAATAAATTTTCATATTGTTGCAATATTTCTTCTTCTTTTATCTGCATTAACTTTTCTATTAATCCTAGTTTTTTTGTTTCTATACTCATCTTATTTGTGTTTAGGGTTACTACAAATTTAACCTTATTTTCTGTTTTGAAATCACAATTTGTGATTTCATGTTTAAAATATTTCTTTTAAAACGGATGGTTTCCCAAAAAGCTGCAAGCGTCCCGCCATAAGTGTTCGAAACATGATTAAGTACTATTCCAAAACTGGGTTACGGTTTTAGAAACTAGGAGCACTAATAGTTCTATACCTTTTTTTATGTGGAGAAGCTTTTGAAAAACTAAAGCTACCATCAAAAACAACAGTATAAATCAACTCTTTTTTAAATAGTTCTCCTGGCTTTATTTCTATTGCCCAAGTTATTTCTCCAGCTTCGTAATCAACTGCTCCGTCAGTTGTTTTATCCAACGTAACTTCTGCACTTTTCGACTGAGAAATAGGAAATTGCTCCTTTAACTCAAAAACAACAGGAAAAGAATTATTATTTTTCAAAGTATATTCGTAAGCGTAAGTTATTTTTTTCTTTTTATTAAAGTTTGTAGGTTCTTTCGCATATTTTTGGTCTGCAATTTCTTTTCGTTTCATAAAAATACTGTTATCTTTTCCTACTGGTAATAAAAGTGTATCTGAAAATTCACTAAACTTTAAGACTGTTTTTCCAATATTATTTTTATTGTAAGTTATATTTGCAATTCCATCTACAAAGCCAAGTGTATCCCAACCAATAATTTCAGAAACTAAATACACTTCAGTATCAATACTTGGAAAACCATAAAAATAATAAGTTGCAGGAAGTTTTACTGTCATTATCGGAAAAGAAAAAACAGTACTGTTTGATTTAATAGAATAAGTTCCTTTTAATGTTCTTAGTTTTAAATAGGAAGGGATAGATATTTCTTGATATTCAACACCTTCAAGTTTAGAAATCACTTGCTGTTGTTGAATTTGTTCTTGTGCAAAATTAGTGTTATTATTTTGATTCGTATATTTTGAACGACTTGTCAATGTCCATGGTTCTTCAGCTGCCGGAAGCGATGTTGGGCTACTTAATGGAAAAGAAGAAGATAAATGAACAACAACATTGTCCCAATTTTCACCAGTTTGACTCATAATTCGTGCAAGGTATTTCACTTGTATTTCTTTTTCGGAAGAGCTTTGAACATTTATTTCATAAAATGGACTCCACCCTATTCCTCCTGTAATGTATTCAATTTCTAAATCAGAATTTAATGTTTTTTCAACAGAAACAAGCAGTTTTAAAATAGCTGCATTTTCGTTGTTTAATTTTACTTCTTCCAATGTTTTTGCTTCTGCTATGGATAAGTCAACAAACCGAAGCTGCTTTTTTAACTCCATTATTTTTTTTGAATAAAAATCGAGCATTTTTTCTAAATCTGCTACTTCATTTACAAAATTAGATTCATTGTATTTTACTTCCAATAATGCTAATTGATTTAACAAGGCATTTCGTTCATCTTCCAACTGATTAAATTGTTCTTTGGTCAGTTTTTTAATAATCGATTTATTCAGAATAGTTACTTCCTTATTGTTAATAGTAATGGTACTTAGAACCAGTTTAGAAGAAATGTTTTTAAGCACAATTTCTTGCATTCCTGTTTCTAATCGCTGATTACTAGTTCTAGAAACTAAAGCTCCGGAATGATAAACTGTAACCTCATTAACTTTAGAAACGATGTCCACCTCTTTTGCAAAGGAAACAGCTATAAAAGAATAAATTAAGGTAAAAGATAAGGTTATTTTCAACTTCATTATATTGTTTTAATTTTAAGATTACTCCTTCACTACTCGATATACTTTATGCCCATTTTCATTTGAAAATTTAACAAAATAAATTCCTTGAGCCAATCCATTCAAATCCATAGTTTCTTTTCGTAGGTTTATAGGTTTAGTCAACAAAGTTCGTCCAACAATATCTATCACTTCTAATGAAGCATTGACTAAATTGTTAGTAGAAAAATCAATAGTTATTGTGTTTTTGGTTGGATTAGGATAAATTAAAATTTCAGCTAATTTTTGAGGTATTTCCGTTACTGAAATAACAATGTTACTATCGCCTTTATAAAAGTTAACCCCTCCTGCAACATTACCAACTACTAAATCAAAACCTCCATCATTAGTAATATCAGCAACAGAAACCGATGACCAACCACCTTGATTGATGTTTAAATAAGTTGAATCTACTAAATAGAAATTACTTCCTAAATTACCTTCAATGCTGTCATACATATAAATATAACCATTGGTTGCTCCTGAAATTAGCTTATAACTTCCATTATCATCAAAAATAAAAGGAATACAATTTCCGTTAAATTCATTATATCTTCTCGTTTTTACTCCTCCAAGCTGTGATGTAACAAAAGAAAAGGAAGGTACTGTTGTGGTTCCCATATTTTCATAATAATTTATAAAGCCCAAACGATCGCCAATAATTAAATCCAACAAACCATCTCTATTCAAATCGACTAGTTGAGGTGCTGCAAAAACTCCGATATCAATACCTCTATATTCAGGCTCATTTAAGACAAAATTAGCTACATTTCCAGGTCCAGCAATATTTTCGAAATAATGTAATTTCCCATTATCTCCACCTAAAATCATGTCCTCATCACCATCTCCATCAATATCACCAAAAGTGGGTATGATACGAAAAATAGGTTGGTTCATTGCTATATCTAAATTAAGTGTTGAAATCAAAACATAATCGGAATCAATTAGTTGAAATGCAGGGGTTGATGCTGTTCCTATATTTTCATACAAGAAAAGTGATGATGTTATCCCTGCAGAAGAAGTAGAGTCCGAATAGCCTGCATTTCCAATCACTAAATCCATTAAACCATCAGCATTATGGTCAAAAAACACTGGGTGAGAACCAAGACCAACTTCTATCATATCTTCTTGCAAAAAAGATTTTGTTATAAAATCAAAATCAGGAAAATTTGTTGCTCTATTATTTTTATACATCCAAGTTCCATTAATGTTTTCACAACCAGTGAAACAATTTGGAGCAACTACTAAATCTTTTACCCCATCATTGGTTACATCTAAATAATAACCCGCAGGAAAAAGATCTAAATAAACAGGAATTGAATTTACATTATTACTTGGGAAGGATGTATCATAGGCAGTAATGTTTGATGAAGTTAAATTAGGTGTTGGGTCGGAATTAATTAATAAAGTCATGTTTTTGAAAGAAACATCTCCTAGAATTAAATCTTTTGTTCCGTTTGAATCCACGTCCATTGAAAGTATGCTTGAACCCGAGTGTTTATTTCCACCACCAATTCTTTCGGGATTATTGATGTTAAACCCACATGAATCGTATAATACTATTGTATTTGAAGTAGCTCCTTCAGTGAAATATCCCCAACACTTGTTGGCTAATTCAAAATCTAAACTATCACAATCACCATATCTTTCTTGAGATAAATTTTTATGGTATTCAACTTGAGACCCTAAAATACTAAAAGTGATAATATCTAAATCGCCATCACCATCAATATCATCAATAACAGGAATGTCAATGGTTGTTACATACAAATTAACCATACTCGGAGTTGGTGAATCAGGCTGAAAATTAGAATATAAAATATCACTGGTAGCATGTCCGCCTCTTGCCAACACAAATTGTAATGGACCACTCGTAGTTATATTTTTATAAACCGTTACACCACCTGTTCCAGCAGTAAAAATATCCATTAATCCATCACAATTGTAATCTCTCAACAATACCCAATCATGTAATCCAGCTGGAAATTGAGTTACATATTGAGGAGCTAATACATAAGAAGCCTGATTAGGAATTCCTAAATTAATAAAAGTAGATATCCTATTAATACTTCTATCAAACACAAACAAATCCATAATATTATCATTATTTAAGTCAATTTCTGAAAATTGAGGCGAATTAAAACCACCAGTCCAAGCATAATCTAGTGTATCTCCAATTTGATTTAAAACCACAATCGAATCATATCGAGTAAAATTTAGTTGTGCAAATGATACTGTACTTGTGCAAATCAATAGAAATAAAATTGCATATTCATTAAGTTTTTTCATGTAAAAAGTATTGATTTAGTTGTTAGCGTAAAGGTATATAATTTTAACAATTAAAAAAAAAATAAAGAATTAAAATTAATGTTTGTAAAACGCATTTGAAATTCTATATTTGCAGGCTTATAAAATTTCATATAAAAACACATAAAAAATGCAAAACAAAGGACTATTAACAACATTCACAGTGCTTTTCGCTATAGCGAGTATTTATTCGCTTTCATTAACTTGGGTAGCTGTTGGAGTAGAAAACGATGCAAAAGACTACGCAGAAACTTATCACAATGGAAATTCCGATGCTGAATTTGCTTATTTAGACTCTATGTCTTCCGTTGAAGTTTATCCATTAATTAACTATACGTATGGAGAGTTAAGAACAAAAATGTTAAACCTCGGTTTAGATTTAAAAGGAGGTATGAACGTAACGCTTGAAGTGCAAGTGGACGAAGTTGTAAGAGCATTATCTTCTTATAGTACAGACGCTGCTTTCAATAAAGCCATTGCTGATGCTAATGCATTGCAAATAAAAAATGGAGGAAATTTTGTTACTCAATTTGCTGATGTTTACAAAAAAAACAATCCAAATGGAAAGTTAATTTCTGTTTTCTATACAAGAGACAATAAAGAAAGACTTTCACCAAATGCTACCAATGAGGAAGTTATTGAATTTATCAATGACATTGCAAATGCTGCTATTGAACAATCGTTTGAAGTAATTAGAACCAGAATTGGTTTATTTGGTGCAGCTCAGCCTAACATTCAACGTATGACAGGTTCTGACCGAATTTTAGTTGAATTACCCGGTGTTAAAAACAAAGAAAGAGTAAGACAATTGTTACAAGGAACTGCAAAATTAGAGTTCTGGACAACAGCACAAAACAATGAATTTTATCCATTGTTAGACCAAGCAAACACTCGATTAGCTAAAATTTTAAATAAAGATAGTGCTAAAGAAACTGATGACAGCACAACAGTTGATATAGTGAATGACTCAACTATAGTTGCTGCAGATTTAAAAACAGCAGATGATAGTGCAAAAACTGAAACTGATATCTTTAGTGCATTAGATAAAACCAACGATTCATCCACAACTGATATTTTAGATAAAGTTACTAATGCAGAAGATTCTGTTGCATTATTCCAAAAAAGTGTGAAGGAAAATCCGTTGTTTGCTTTATTAACTATTCCAACCTACCAAAACGAACAAGGGCAACAAGTTTTTGCCGAAGGTGCTGTTGTAGGAATTGTTGCTGTAAAAGATACTGGTAAAGTAAATCGATATTTAGGAATGAATGAAATAAAAGAAATTATTTCGCCAAGAAAATATAGATTATTTTGGGCCTACAAAGCATTTGATGAAAAAAAACAATTTGTTCAATTGTATGCAATTAAGGTAACCAATCGTGAAGGTAAAGCAGAATTAGAAGGAGATGTTATTGTTGATGCTCGACAAGATTTTGGTCAATTTAATGGTGCTCCAGAAATTGTTATGCAAATGAATGGTGAAGGAGCAACAAAATGGAAAAAATTGACTGGAGAAAATGTTGGAAAACCTATTGCTATTGTATTGGATAACTTAGTTTATTCAGCCCCTGCTCCATCAGAAGAAATTGGTGGTGGTCGTTCAAGCATATCTGGTTCTTTTGAAATAGAAGAAGCTAAATTGGTCGCTAACATATTAAAAGCTGGTAAATTACCTGCTCCAGCTCGTATTGTTGAAGAAGCTATTGTTGGACCAACTTTAGGAAAAGAATCCATTACCAAAGGATTACAATCTTTCCTAATTGCCTTGTTAATTGTGTTAGTTTATATGATATTTTACTACTCAAAAGCTGGTGTTGCTGCTGTAATTGCATTGATAACAAATATGTTCTTCATATTTGGAATTTTAGCTTCCATGCCTCAATTAATTGCATTAACATTACCTGGTATTGCAGGTATTATACTAACAATAGGTATGTCGGTTGATGCTAACGTACTTATCTTTGAACGAATACGTGAAGAGTTAGCTGCAGGAAAAGGAATGCGTTTAGCTGTTTCTGATGGATATAAATTTGCTTATTCTTCCATCATAGATGCAAACATCACCACTTTGTTAACTGGTTTTGTGTTGTGGTTCTTCGGAACTGGTCCAGTTGAAGGCTTTGCGAAAACATTAGTAATTGGTATATTAACCTCATTGTTTACAGCTATTTTTATTACTCGTTTAATTTTTGAATACAATTTAAATAGAAATAAAAAACTAAGCTTTACTTCTAAATTTACAGAAGGTTTCTTCCAAAACTCAACAATAAATTTCTTGAAAAACAGAAAAAAATTCTACATCCTTTCAGGTGTAATTATCCTTATTGGAATAGGTTCATTAGCAACCAAAGGATTACAAAAAGGAGTTGATTTTCAAGGTGGAAGAACGTATGTTGTGCGTTTTCAAAATGTAGAAAAAGTAGAAACAGAAAAAGTTGCAAAACAACTCGCTTTACTTTTTGAAACCGCTCCAGAGGTAAAAACATTTGGTGATGATAATCAAGTAAAAATAACAACCACTTACCTGATTAATAGTGATGACGAAAAAGCGGATGATATTGTAGAAACAAAATTATTTGAAGGTATGTCTTCAATTATTGGGGCAGAAGTAGATAAAGATACTTTTTTAAATACATATTTAATGAGTTCCCAAAAAGTTGGACCTACCATTGCAAATGACATGATTCGATCATCTATACTATCTATAGTTTTCGCATTAATAATTATCTTTTTATATATCTTATTTAGATTTAAGCAAATGTCTTTTGGTGCAGGAGCATTAATAGCAGTTTTCCATGATGTATTAATCGTGCTATCTTTATTCTCTATTTTCTATGGAATTTTACCTTTCTCTTTAGAAGTAGATCAAGCATTTATTGCGGCTATTTTAACTGTGGTTGGTTACTCCATTAATGATACTGTGGTTGTTTTTGATAGAATAAGAGAGTACTTAGGAGCTTTCAAAAAGCGAGATGCTGAAGATTTAGTTAACTCAGCTCTTAATACCACATTAAGTAGAACTGTTAATACTTCATTAAGTACCATCTTTGTATTATTAATGATATTTATTTTCGGAGGCGAGGTTATTAGAGGATTTGCTTTCGCTTTATTAATTGGAATAATAGTAGGAACATATTCATCTCTTTTCATTGCATCTCCTATTGTTTTTGATTTTATGAAAAAAAGGGACATGAAAGAAGCTGCTACAATAAAAAAATAAATAATCAATAAAATATAATTTTAAATAAGCTGTTCGGAGTATTCAGAACAGCTTATTTTTTTTGTAGCTTTGCTTTATATTTTCTTATTATTGGTAATTATGATGCTTTTTTTTAATATTGGAGGTGGAGAACTTTTTATCATCGCTTTGGTGGTGATTATGTTTTTTGGTTCAAAAAAAATTCCAGAGATAGCAAGAATGATTGGCAAAGGAATTAGTGAAGTAAAAAATGCTACCAATGATATCCAACAAGAAATAAAAAGCTCAGTTCCTGACCTCACAAAAGTAAAAGACTCGATGAATGTTCAAAAACAAATGAAAAGCTACTTTATTGATGAACTTTCAACCACCCCTTCTCCTCAGTCTGGCGAAAAAGAACAAAATACCCCAGATACAACTTCTGATGAAAATCCATTAAAACCAGACAAATCAGTTTCTAGAAACTAATTTTATAACCTAAATAAAACGCATTGTTAACCCTGATTGGCAAATCAAAGAAATGGATTATTTATTACTCATAGGCGGTTTAGCAATTTTAATTGCAGGTGGAGAGATATTAGTTAGAGGTGCTGTAGGTATAGCTCTTAAATTCAACCTTTCTCCTTTAGTGATAGGTATGACCATCGTTTCCTTTGGAACTTCTGCACCCGAACTTTTGGTAAGTTTAAAAGCCGCTTTAGAAGGACATCCTGAAATTGCAATAGGAAATGTAGTTGGCTCTAACATTGCTAACATTGCTTTGGTATTGGGAATAACAACATTAATACTACCTATCCCAGTTCAGAAAAACACATTAAAAATAGATTGGCCTATTATGATGGCTGTATCTGTGTTATTTTATTTGTTTATTTTAAATGGAGTATTAAATACTTGGGAAGGAGCAATTTTTGTTTTACTTCTTTTAATTTTCGTTATCTATCAACTTAAATCATCAAAAAGCAATGAAACTGATGATGACGATGAAGCACTAGAAGAAGTGAAATCTAACTATTCAAATATATATCTTCACTTACTTTTTATTCTTTTGGGTGTTGTTGGCTTAGCTTTTGGTGCTGACTGGCTTTTGGAAGGAGCTGTAAATATTGCTAGCAACCTTGGTGTGAGTGAACACATAATTAGTGTAACTATAGTTGCTTTTGGAACAAGCGTGCCTGAATTAGCCACTTCTATAATTGCTGCGTTCAAAAAACAAATGGATATTTCCGTTGGTAATTTAATTGGGTCTAACATTTTCAACTTACTCGGAGTTCTTGGTATTACTGCAATTATAAAAGAAATACCAATCAGCAATCAGGTAATTACCAATGATGTGTTTTGGATGTTAGGAACATCATTTCTTCTACTTCCATTAATGCTCAACTACAACATCAGCCGATGGAAAGGAGCTGTTCTTGCTCTATCTTATTTAGCATACGTTTTCTTTTTGTTAAATGGAATTTAAAAAACGGTTAAACTAAACCCCATACTTATTAAATAAGAGTTTAATCCATCACTTCTGTTATAATTGGCATATCGCAAATTAATAGATTTAAATTTAAACATTCGTTTTTTACTCATCGCATTTTGAAAGATACCAAATAAAGGTGCATATTTAAATCCTAATCCAACATAGTTAGACTCAAAATTAGATAAATCATAATCGGAAGTGTAGTATTTGTCGGTTAATTGATGTTCGCCAAAAGGAGCAAAATAGTCTGCAGCTGTTTGTGTGTGATAGCGATAAAATGGATAAAATGCAATAGCTTTACTAAATCTTACTGGAACTTCAATTTCATAGGTGTTTCCAATTATTCCAAAATCATCATAATAATAACGATAAAATCCTCTTAAAATAAAAGTACTGTTTAAATAATAATGAAACCGCAGTGCAATTGGTATTTTTATTCGTGAATCAGGAAGAAATTCCCTTCTTCTTACTTTCGATGAAATTATGGTTGAAATTTCGTCTAATGAAGTAGTATTAATCCCATCATCAAAATAAACACGATGAAAAGGTGTTGCCAACAAGCCTGCTTGATAGGTTATTTCAGTGATTAAAGCAAGTTGAAGTTTTTTGGTTAACACTTGAGCATAGGTACTTGCAAAATTAAGTGTTAAACGAGTATTCTCTCCTTCTGGTTCATTTCTTAGCTCAATAGGACGGTAGAGTGTATAACTATCATAAAAAACTTTTCCTTTAAAAGAAAGACTTTTGTTTCTGTTTTTGGATTCAACCTCATAACTAGTTCCAACATTAAAAGAAGCAACATCATACTCACTTGAAAACCCAAGTCCAACTTCATACGACTTTCGCTTGCTTATTTTATGAGTAATGCCAATATCTCCGTGTACTCTAACATCTTGTTTTGAGTCGGAAGACACATCAATATCAATATTATCTGTTGATGCTGAAGTGATAAAATCTTGACCAAAGTTTATGGAATACGTATTTTTTCCATAAGGAATACTAATTATTAGAGAATTTGTAAAATCCTGAAGATTTTCTGTTCCCCGACCTCCCGTAACAGGTGAATGAACTCCATCCTGATCATAATAACTCGATAGAATATCAATTTCAATTTGACCTAATTTGGCTTTAACTGTATCTTGAGGAGAAACTTCTGTTGATGTATTTTGAGCAATTAAATTTCCTCCAAAAATTAATATTACTGCACCAAGTGTTTTTTTGATTAATTGCATCCACAACCTCCTCCTGATTTACCACCGTTAGCACCAGATGCACCTTCTCGGTAAGATTGGAAATTAGTATCAAATACCTTAATTTTTGAATCGGACAGTTTCATATCTTCATCATTAATTGCTCCTTTTTGAAATTCTTCAACCGCAGCACATGAACTCAGCAAGCTTATGGCTATTGTTGAAATAATCAATGTAAATTTTAATTTCATTCTTTTAATTATTGATAATTAGATGATTGTTAATTATTTTTTTAGTTTCGTTCTGTTCATAATAGTTTAATTTTATTCCGTTTGATGTAAGCATTTCATCATTGTCAGTAACAATTAAACATTCAATGTTTTTAAGTTTATTTATAAGTGTTAAGCCTTTTTCTGAACCTAAAATAAAAACAGATGTTGCTAATGCATCCGCTATTTCGGCATCGGCACAAATAATAGTTACACTTTTTGTTCCTATTGCGGGCCAGCCTGTTGTAGGGTTAATTATGTGTGAATATTTTTTTCCTTCAATCGTAAAAAATTTTTCATAATTGCCCGAGGTAACCACAGCCATATTGCTAATTACCAACCAACCCATTACGTTGTCTTTATCTTTCGGATTAGCTATTCCTATGCTCCAATCGGTATTACTTTCCATTTTTCCCCAAGTAATTAAATCACCAGCTGCATTAACTACTCCATCATTTATTCCTAGTTGTTGCATAATTAGCTTACCTCGGTTTGCAGCATATCCTTTTCCAATAGCACCAAAACCAATTCGCATTCCCTTTTCTTTTAAAAATACAGTTTGATTATTTTCATCCACAATAATATTCTTATAGTTGATTTTAGATACCGAAAATGCAATATCTTCATCGGAAGGTAGTGTATTTTGTGTTCCATCAAATCTCCATAAATTAGTTACTGATGCAAAAGAAATATCAAAAACGCCCTCTGTTAAATCTGATATTTTTTTGCTTCGCACAATTAAATTCAACAATTCTTTATCTACCTTAACAGGTTTTATTCCAGCATTTTCATTAATTAAACTCGTTTGTGATGTTGGTTTCCATGATGAAATTAAATTCTCAATACGCTGAATTTCCTTAATAGCCGAATCTATGCTGTTTTTAGCCAACATTTCATTTTTAGAAACAGCTGTAATTTCAAACCGAGTACCCATTAATTTAAGCACTTGTTTATAAGCAAATCTCTCTGTTTCTTGAGCATATAAACTGCTTAGAGTAAGTAAAATCAGCACACTTAAACTCAGTTGTTTCATTTAAGCAAATCGTTTAAGTGTTTAATATATACTTCTGCACCACCTTCTATATATCCAGTTCGTGCAAGCACTTTTTCATCACTATCCATGATAATTACAGTTGGAAATTGCCCTTCACTGTTGTATTTTTTAGCCAATTCAGCATTTTGTTCGGTAAGTTCTTTTGAAAGTTTATTTTTAGATTTCATAGGAAAATCAACATTCAACAATATAAATTTATCTTTTGCATAAGTGTTGAATACTTCTGTTTGAAAAACACTTTTTTCTAAACGAATACAATTTGAACACCAATCAGAACCAGAAAAATCCATTAAAATTAATTTGTTTTCTGCTTTTGCTTTAGTTAGAGCTTCTTTGTAATCCGTTAGCCAAATGGAACTTTCATTATCAATAAAAGATGTTAGCATTACTGTTGTTAACAAGGCTACTATCAGAAATTTTAAATTTTTCATATCTATTTTTTTAATTTTTTTCTAATGTTAAATAAGTATCTACAATATTAAGCCCATTATAGTTTTTCAATTCAATTAATGTTGGTCTTTGATTTAACAATTTCCATTTATTATTTAGCCGTTTTAAATTAGTTGGATAATTGAAATTAATAACAATTTCTAGGTTATCAATACTTGTTATCGTATTTCCGATAGGAAAAAAAATACCGTGTTCATCTTCATCTTCGTCTTCATCTTCATCACCCGATGGAATTCTTCTTATACTCCATGTTCCATTGTAAATATTGTTTGCTGTATCTCTACATAAAACAATATTATTGGCTTCAAATGAAAAATTATAGTTGAATAAATAGATTGTGCTATCTATACCCTCTTTTACAAAACTTGTAACCTTCCAAGTTCCCTGTTGAAGGTTATTTTTCAATTGCTCTGTAACTGTGTTTGTATCGCTTTTATTGCTCTTAGAGCATGATTGAAAAGTTAATGCTCCGATAAGGAGAACAGCCAATAGCATTATATTTTTTTTTACTTTCATTTGATAATTTGAATTTAAAATAAGATTATTTCTGTTTTAGAAAACCTAAAAAAGACAGCTAATTAATTATCCAATTTGGGTTGAATGATGAAATGTTTTTTAGACTTGAAAAGCAATAGGAGGTCCTCTAAAAAGAAGTTCAGTGAAAAGTTTGCTACTAATTAGCCTGTGAGGAAAATTTCCTATAAGAGCATACTCTTTATAAGAGTGTTGAGCCCTGAAAATGAATGTTGATAGATAAAAAGTAGAATTAAAAAATTCTAAATTACTTTCAACTTCTAGTGCTTGTGTAACAAAATTGGTTAAGTGGTTTTCACCAATATTAAGCGAAAGAATATCAGATAAAAAATTTTGAAGATTAACAGGTTCATTCACTGAATAAAACTGTAAATTCAAATTGTTTTTTTGATGATTATGAGAAATACAATTATGAAGAATTAAGATAGTTCCTGCACAAAAAATAGCTATTTTAACAAATGATTTCATCCAATTTATATAG
>Ga0210044_10004391_pt1 | contig 19677 bp, 18 predicted proteins | sample CryGey13umfilter_2_FD_183959 | JGI IMG/M metagenome (GOLD analysis project Ga0210044, IMG submission 183959) | Groundwater microbial communities from aquifer in Utah, USA - Crystal Geyser 4/9/14 3 um filter (SPAdes) (version 2) | ecosystem: Environmental > Aquatic > Deep subsurface >... | reverse complement strand
GATCACCAGGCCGCGGTTGACGATGGCGCTCTCCACCGCGAAGGCCGTGTCCTCGAAACTCGCCGCGACGTCATAGACCTGCGCCGGGCCGTCCTGCGCGACGGCGGCGGTTGAAAGCGCGCCGGTCGAAAGCGCGCCGGTCAGCGCCGCCGCCGCCAGCAGGCGCGCGCCGTGTTTCATCATGGGTCGCATGGTTTTCTCCCTGTTATGGCTTAATATGAATGTATATCAGAAAGGGCTGGCGCGCCAGCGTGACGCCCCCTGCGCCGCCCCCTGCGCCGCCCCCCGCCTTGCGCGGCGGGGCGGCTGGGCTATAAGGCGCGGAACTTCCCACCCCCGCGCCCCCGGTCGGCCGCCCGCGCCGGAGCGCCCAGACGCGAGCGCATCCCATGCCGAAGCGGACCGACATCTCCTCGATCCTGATCATCGGCGCCGGGCCCATCGTGATCGGGCAGGCCTGCGAGTTCGACTATTCCGGCGCGCAGGCGTGCAAGGCGCTGCGCGAGGAGGGCTATCGCGTGGTGCTGGTGAACTCCAACCCCGCCACCATCATGACCGACCCCGGCCTCGCCGACGCCACCTATATCGAGCCGATCACGCCGGAGGTGGTGGCGCGCATCATCGAGGTCGAGCGCCCAGACGCGCTGTTGCCGACCATGGGCGGCCAGACCGCGCTCAACACCGCCATGGCGCTGGCCGACATGGGGGTGCTGGACAAGTTCGGCGTCCAGCTGATCGGCGCCAACCGCGCCGCCATCGAAATGGCCGAGGATCGCAAGCTGTTCCGCGAGGCGATGGACCGTATCGGGCTTGAGAACCCGCGCGCCACCATCGTCGCCGCGCCGAAGGTCGGCGGCAAATACGACATCGCCGCCGGGCTGGCCGAGGCGATCGCCGCCATCGATTTCGTCGGCCTGCCCGCGATCATCCGCCCCGCCTTCACGCTGGGCGGAACGGGGGGCGGCGTCGCCTACAACCGCGAGGATTACGAGGCGATCTGCCGCAGCGGGCTGGAGGCCTCGCCGGTCGGCCAGATTCTCGTGGACGAGTCGCTGCTGGGCTGGAAGGAGTTCGAGATGGAGGTGGTCCGCGACCGCGCGGACAACTGCATCATCATCTGCTCCATAGAAAACGTCGATCCGATGGGCGTGCACACCGGCGACAGCATCACGGTGGCGCCCGCGCTGACGCTGACCGACAAGGAATACCAGATGCTGCGCAACGCGAGCATCGCGGTGCTGCGCGAGATCGGCGTGGAGACCGGCGGCTCGAACGTGCAGTTCGCCATCGACCCCGCCACCGGGCGCATCGTGGTGATCGAGATGAACCCGCGCGTCAGCCGCTCCTCGGCGCTGGCGTCCAAGGCCACCGGCTTTCCCATCGCCCGCATCGCCGCCAAGCTGGCGGTGGGCTATACGCTGGATGAGCTCGACAACGACATCACCGGCGTCACCCCGGCCAGCTTCGAGCCGACCATCGACTATGTCGTGACCAAGATCCCGCGCTTCGCCTTCGAGAAATTTCCCGGCAGCAAGCCCGACCTCACCACCGCGATGAAATCGGTCGGCGAGGCGATGGCGATCGGGCGCAATTTCCACGAGAGCGTGCAGAAGGCGCTGTGCTCGCTGGAGACGGGCCTGAGCGGCTTTGACGAGATCGCGATCCCCGGCCTCGACGCGGGCGGCGGGCCGGAGGACCGGCGCGAGGCGCTGGTCGCCGCCCTGTCGCGCGCCACGCCCGACCGCATCCGCGTGATCGCGCAAGCCCTGCGCGAAGGCTTGGGCGAAGCGGAGGTGGCGCAGGCGACGAAATACGACCCGTGGTTCGTGGCGCGCATTCATGAGATCGTGGCGGCGGAGGCGCAGGTGCGCCGCGACGGCCTGCCGACCGACCGCGAGGGGATGCGCGCGCTCAAGATGCTGGGCTTCTCCGACGCCCGCCTCGGCGCGCTGACCGGGCGCGACGCGCTTGACGTGCGCGCCGCGCGCCGCGCCGTGGGCGTAGAGGCGGTGTTCAAGCGCATCGACACCTGTGCGGCGGAGTTCGAGGCGCAGACCCCTTACATGTATTCCACCTACGAGGCCGAGGCGTCGGGCTATGTGGAATGCGAGGCGCGCCCCTCCGACCGCGAGAAGGTGGTGATCCTGGGCGGCGGGCCGAACCGGATCGGCCAGGGCATCGAGTTCGACTACTGCTGCTGCCACGCCTGCTATGCGCTCGACGCGGCGGGCTATGAGACCATCATGATCAACTGCAACCCCGAGACGGTCTCCACCGACTACGACACCTCCGACCGGCTGTATTTCGAGCCGCTGACCGAGGAGCATGTGCTCGAGATCCTGCGCGTCGAGCAGCAGAACGGCCGGCTCAAGGGCGTGATCGTGCAGTTCGGCGGCCAGACGCCGCTCAAGCTGGCCGATGCGCTGGAGCGCGAGGGCATCCCGATTCTCGGCACCTCGCCCGACGCCATCGACCTGGCGGAGGACCGCGAGCGGTTCTCGGCGCTGTTGCGCAAACTGGGGCTGAAGCAGCCGCACAACGGCGTCGCGCGCTCGCGCGAGCAGGCGCTGAAGGTGGCGGGAGAGATCGGCTATCCGCTGGTGATCCGCCCGTCCTATGTGCTGGGCGGCCGCGCCATGGAGATCGTGCGCGACGAGGCGCATCTGGAGCGGTATATCCGCGAGGCGGTGGTGGTCTCGGGCGACAGCCCCGTGCTGCTCGACGGCTATCTCGCCAACGCGGTCGAGGTGGACGTGGACGCGCTGTGCGACGGCGCGCAGGTCCATGTCGCGGGCGTGATGGAGCATATCGAGGAGGCGGGCGTGCATTCCGGCGACAGCGCCTGCGTGCTGCCGCCCCATACCCTCAGCCGCGCCACGGTCGAGGAGATCAAGCGCCAGACCGCGCAGATGGCGCTGGCGCTGGGCGTGGTCGGGCTGATGAACGTGCAGTTCGCGGTGCAGGGCGACGAGATCTTCGTGCTGGAGGTCAACCCGCGCGCCTCGCGCACCGTGCCCTTCGTGGCCAAGGCGGTCGGCGCGCCGATCGCCGGGATCGCGGCGCGGGTGATGGCGGGCGAGAAGCTGTCGGCGTTCGATCTGCCCTCGCCCGAGCCTGGCCATGTGGCGGTGAAGGAGGCGGTGCTGCCGTTTGCGCGCTTTCCCGGCGTCGATACGCTCCTTGGGCCGGAGATGCGCTCCACCGGCGAGGTGATGGGGCTGGACCGCAATTTCGCCCGCGCGTTCCTCAAAAGCCAGATGGGCGCGGGCGTCGAGTTGCCCGACGGCGGCGCGGCGTTCATCAGCGTGCGCGACGGCGACAAGGCCGCGATCCTGGGCGCGGCGCGGCGCATCGCAGGCTTGGGCTTCAGCATCATCGCCACCGAGGGCACGCGCGACTTCCTGCAGGCCAACGGTGTGCCGGCGCAGCGGATCAACAAGGTGTTCGAGGGGCGGCCCAACATCGTCGATGCGATGAAGAACGGCGAGATCGCGCTGGTGTTCAACACCACCGAGGGCGCGCAGTCGATCAAGGACAGCGCCGGCATCCGCGCCACCGCGCTGTCGATGAAGACGCCCTACTACACCACCGCCGCCGGCGCCGACGCCGCGTCGCGCGCCATCGGGAACCGCCGCGACGGGGAGATCGAGGTCGCGCCGCTGCAAAGCTATGCCCGCGCGGCGGTCACGGTCTGAGCGCAGAAGCAGGCCGGGCCGGGGCCGCCTTGGCCTGACCCGTGACCATGGCGCCGCGGTCGTCGGTCCCGGCCTGCTGGCGTCAGCTTGAAGCGTTCGCCTGCGACAACGCCGCCGCCTGCGCGGGAAACTTGCGCACCAGCCACGCCAGCACGGCAAGCTGCTCGCCGCCCGGAGCGCGGCGGATTTGCGCGAGCAGCTTGGCGGCGGTGGGCCGGTCGAGCGTCAGATTCGACGCGCCCTCGTTGCACACCGAGCAAAGCGCCCGCAGGTTCGACGGATTGTCGGTTCCGCCCTGAGACTTGTCGATGATGTGGCCGATGTGCAGCCTGGTCTTGCGCGAAGGATCGTAGGGGTGCGCTTCGCCCGCGACCGCGCCGCACATCTGACAGGTAAAGCCGTTGCGGTCGAGCACATAGGCGCGCGTCTCCTTGGAGATCGCGCGGGCGAACGCCGGGGCTGGCCTGGGCGACTCTAGCAGATACTGACCGGGCCGCAGGTCGCTGCGGTCGTTGTTGGTGAGGATCAGATAGCCTTCCTCGGTGCGCAACTCCCGCACGCGCCGCGCCCATTCGGAGATGCCGCCCGCGACGGCGCGCAGGTCGTCGCCTTCAAGAACTTCGCCGACATGCGCGAGAAAATGCGCCCGCAGCCGCGCTCTCGCCCCGCCCTTGCTCATTGCGCCGCCACCGTGCTGGCGCGCCCGCCGCGCAGCACGGCGCGCAGGCGTTCACCCACGGCGCGCGCCATCACCGGGGGAAAGGCGTTGCCGACCTGCCGATAGGCGGCGGTCTTGCGCCCAGCGAAGCGCCACTCGTCGGGAAAGCCCTGCAAACGCGCCACCATGGGCACGGTCAATCGGGGCGCGCCCTCAAAGTCAGGCCCCGGCGGCGCGTCGGCGACGCCGAGGCCGTCCACCCCCAGCGCCGCCCAGGCGCGCTTGGCGCGGGTGGGGCCGAGGTCGGGGCCGCCGTGCTTTTTCGATCCGCCGACGATGGTCGGCGCCGGGCCGCGCGCCGCCGCAATCCAGGCGGGCGCGCCCGGCCAGCCGCCCGACGCCATCAAATCGGCGAGCGCGTCGCCGACATGGGCGGGCGGCGCGGCGCCGGGTTCGGGCCAGACGAAGCGTTCGGCGTCGGCGGGCCGCAGCGCAAGGATCACCACCCTCGCGCGGGTCTGCGGGGCGCCGAACCCGGCGGCGTCGTAGAGCCGCGCGCCGACCACATAGCCCCGCCGCGCGATGTCGGCGAAGATCTGCGCGCGATAGGCCGCGATGGCCGGGCCGAGAAAACCGCGCACGTTCTCGACCATCACCGCGCGCGGCGCCGTCTCGTCGATGACGCGCAGCAGATCGGGAAAAAGGTTGCGCTCGTCCCGCGCCCCAAGCTGCTTGCCCGCCACCGAGAACGGCGGGCAGGGCAGGCCGCCCGCCAGCAGATCGACGCCCCGGAACGCGCATGCGTCAAAGGTGGTCATGTCAGCCTGCGCGCCGTCGAACACGCGCCACGCCGGGCGGTTGAGGCGCAGCGTGGCGCGGCAATGGGCGTCCGCCTCGACCAGCCCGACATGCGAGAAACCGGCTTGCTCCAGACCAAGGGCCTGCCCGCCCGCACCGGCGCAAAGCTCAAGGCTTGTCAGCATGTCGCGGCGATCCTGTCCATGACCAAGCGTTCCCGGATAGGGCATGATTCGACAATGCGCAATTCGTTCTTGTAACGTTCGTGCCGCAACTGCGGTCAAGGTCGGCGCCGCAGCGCTCAGCGCAGCTTTGACGAGATGATCCCGGTGTTGAAGCCGCCGATGCGCAGCTCGTTGAACAGGCGCTGGTATTCGATCTTGGGGCAGTGGTTCATGATCACGGTGACGCCCTTCGCCTCCGCCCGCGCCGCCGCCGCCCAGTCGATCACGCCGATCTGCATCCAGATGGTGCGCAGGCCGCGCGGCAGAAGCACCTCCAGCGCCTCGTCCACCACCGCGCCGGCTTCGGAGGAGCGGCGGAAGATCTCGACCATGTCCACGGCGCCGGTCTCGGGCGGAATGTCGGCGAGCGCGGCGACGAACGGGCGGCCGAACAGGCTCTGGCCGAGGTAGGCCGGATTGACCGGAATCACCTCGAAGCCCTTGGTCGAGAGATAGCGCGTCACATAGGACGACGGGCGCACCGGGTTCACCGACACCCCGACGGCGGCGATTCGCCTGGTCGTGGTGAGCACGGCGCGCAGCTGCGCCTGCGAGTATTGCGGCAGTTTCATGGCGCCTCTTGCGATTTTTCCCCGGTGTCGCGAGGGAAAAGTCGCGCAAAAAAAGCGCCCGCACAAGGCGGGCGCGAAGTCGGAACGAGGGACAGTGAGTGTCGAGACAACCCCGCGCTATGAGGCGGCCCCGGATCACATGTGGGAATGATAGCCGGATTTTCCAGCCAAGTCTCGCACTCGTTGTAGTGAACGGCGCGTGAGTCCGGATCGGATTTTCTTAAAATCGTCGACATCGCCCGGCCGCGGCGCCTGTATCACGCTCTAACCCGTTGTCGAACGATCCTATTGTCGGCGCCGGGAGCCAAGGCGACACCGCCGCAGCCATGCGCGCGGAGGTTGCGCTTTGCCCTGCGCGTTCCGTTTTCGCCGCCCTCAGCGCGCGCTCACCGCGCGGCGGCGAGATAGAGCGCCACCGCCGCCGCATTGGAGACGTTGAGCGAGGCGAAGGCGCTGGCGGCGGGGATCCGCGCCACCATGTCGCACCGCTCGCGGGTCAGCGCGCGCAGGCCGGGGCCTTCCGCGCCCAGGATCAGCGCCACCGGGCGCCCTGTCGTCGCGGCGAGCGCCTCGGGCAGGGTCTGCGCGCCTTCGCCGTCGAGGCCGATCAGCGCATAGTCCATCGCGCGCAGGTCATCCATGGCGCGGGCGAGGTTGGCGATGCGTAGGTAGGGCTGACGCTCCAGCGCGCCGGAGGCGGCCTTGGCCAGCGCGCCCGATTCGGGGGCGGCGTGGCGGCGCGGCGCGATCACCGCGCGGGCGCCGAACACCTCCGCCGAGCGCAGCACCGCGCCCACGTTGTGCGGGTCGGTCACCCGGTCGAGCAGCAGGACTGTCGGCGCGGGGTCGGCGCGGTGCGGCGCGCAGATGTCCTTGACCGCGCCCCAGTCCAGCGGCTCTGCCTCCAGCGCCGCGCCCTGGTGCACCGAGGCGGGGTCGAGCGGCGCGGGAAAGCGGCGCGGGTCGGCGATCTCGGGCGTCAGTCCGCTGGCGGCGATGGCGTCGGCCAGCCGCTCGGCGGCGTTTGCGGTCACGATCAGGCGGCGGCGCACGCGGGCGGCGTTGGTCAGCGCGTCGCGCACCGCGTGGATGCCGAACAGCCACACCGGGCCGCCGTCCTCGTGCGGATTGCGCGGCGCAAATGGCGCGCGACCCGCGCGCGGCGCCGTCCGGTCGTGGCGTCGGGGGGCGTTTTGCGGCGGCGCCATGGCGCGCATCCTTTCCGGCGACAGAGTTGTCTTAAGCTTTACGCCGACCTGACCGGCTTGCCCAGATGCGCTCCTGCGAATCGGCGGCCTTGCGCAAAGCCGCCCGCCGGGGTCGCGTCGGCTGGTCACAAAAGGCTTTTCCCGGCGCGGCGTCGGCCTAAATCCACTACACAAGCGGCGCAGCGCCGCGCCAGCCGGAGATCCGCGCGATGAATATCCACGACGCCGCCCTGCCGCTCGAGATCGAGAAGGCCGTCGCCCGCCCCACCCGCGACGAGGCCGAAGCCGCCGTGCGCACCCTGCTGCGCTGGGCCGGCGACGACCCTGCGCGCGAGGGCCTGCTCGACACCCCCGCCCGCGTGACGCGCGCCTATGGCGAGTGGTTCCGCGGCTACGCGGAAGACCCGCAGGCCGACCTCCAGCGCGTGTTCGAGGAGGTCGAGGGCTATGACGAGATGGTGATCCTGCGCGACATCCGCTTCGAGAGCTATTGCGAGCATCATCTGGCGCCGATCATCGGCCGCGCGCATGTCGGCTATATGCCCAGCAACCGCGTCGTCGGCATCTCCAAGCTGGCGCGCGTGGTGGACAGCTTCGCCAAGCGGCTGCAGGTTCAGGAGAAGATGACCGCGCAGATCGCCGCGACCATCCAGGACGTGCTTCAGCCCAAGGGGGTCGCCGTGGTGCTGGAGGCCGAGCACCAGTGCATGAGCACGCGCGGCGTCCACAAGCACGGCGTCTCGATGGTGACATCCACCATGCTGGGGGTGTTCCGCGAGGACGCGACGACGCGGCGCGAGTTCCTCACCATGATCGGCAATCCGGTCAACCGCGGAAGCTGAAGCCGCCGCGTCTGACCGTCGCTCCTCATGGGCGCGCTTCATGGCGCGCTTGACAGCCGCGCCCGCGTCGCCAAGCGTCGCGCTCCATGAGCGACCTTCGCGCCGTCGGCTATATCATCGGGCTGTTGCTGTCGGCGCTCGCCGCCACCATGGCCGTTCCTGTCGGTCTGGACCTGTGGGCGGGCGCCGGCGACTGGCGGGTGTTCGCCGTCAGCGGGGCGATCACGCTGTTTGTCGGCGGCGCGCTGTCGGCGACCTGCGCCGACCGCGCGCGCGGCGGCGTGACGATACGGCAAGCCTTGCTGATGACCGCCGCGATCTGGGCGCTGGCGCCGGTGTTCGCGGCGATCCCGTTCATGATCGGCGCGCCTGGCGCCAACTTCACCGACGCCTATTTCGAGGCGATGTCGGGCTTCACCACCACCGGCGCCACCGTGTTCACCGGGCTAGACGCCATGCCGCCCGGCATCCTGATGTGGCGGGCGATGCTGCAATGGTTCGGCGGTATCGGCATCATCGTCGTGGCGCTGGCGATCTTTCCCTCGCTGGGCGTCGGGGGCATGCAGCTTTTCAAGTCCGAGAGCTTCGACACCATGGGCAAGGTCTTGCCGCGCGCCTCCGAGATCGCGGTGTCGGTAAGCTGGGTCTATCTGATCCTGACGCTGTTGTGCGCCTTCGCCTATGGCGCGAGCGGCATGGACGCCTTCGACGCGGTCGCCCACGCGATGACGACCATCGCGACGGGGGGCTTCGCCAACTATGACGCCTCCTTCGCGGTGTTTTCGCCCGCCGCCGAATACGTCTCCACCGCCTTCATGCTGCTGGCGAGCCTGCCGCTGGTGCGATTCGTGCAGCTGGTCAGCCGTCAGCACGGCGCGCTGTTTCATGACAGCCAGGTGCGCGCGTTTCTTGGCGTCATGGCGGCCGCCAGCCTGATGATCGTCGCGTGGCGGATGCTGGAGGCGACCGGCGATTTCGAGACCAACCTCCGTCAGAGCCTGTTCAACGCCGCCTCGGTGCTGACCGGCACCGGTTACGCCAGCGCCGATTATGGCGCATGGGGGTCGCTGCCGGTCGCGGTGCTGTTCCTGATCGGGCTGGTGGGCGGCTGCTCCGGCTCGGCGACCTGCGCGATCAAGGTGTTCCGCTTTCAGGTGCTGTTCGCGGCGGTCAACGCGCAGGTGCGCGCGATCCACAGCCCCTCGGGCGTGTTCATCCCGCGTTTTCAGGGCCGCAGGATCGACGACGCGGTGCTGTCGTCGGTGATGAGCCTGTTCTTCTTTTTCGTGCTGACGCTGGCCACCGTGGCGGTGGCGCTGGCGATGATGGGGCTGGACGCAACCACGGCGATCTCGGGCGCCGCGTCGGCGCTGGCCAACATCGGCCCGGGCTTTGGCGAGATCATCGGGCCTTCCGGCAACTTCGCCAGCCTGCCCGACAACGCCAAGTGGCTGCTTTCGTTCACCATGCTGGTCGGGCGGCTGGAGGTGCTGAGCGTCTTCGTGCTGTTCACCGCCGCGTTCTGGCGGGCGTGAGGGCGGCGCTTGCCGTCGGGGCGCCGCGCGCATAGGGTTTGCGCCGCAACGCGCCATGAGCAGGCCCGCGCAGGGTCGCCGCAGGAGAACGTCCGCCATGCAGATCAGAACCGTCGGCGTCGTGGGGGCGGGTCAGATGGGCGTCGGCATCGCGCATGTGTTCGCTCTTGCAGGCTATGACGTGCTGATCACCGACGTGTCGGAAAAGGCGCTGGCGGCGGCGCTGCCGCAGATCGGCCACAACATGGACCGTCAGGTGGCGCGCGACGCGCTGTCTCAGGCCGACAAGACCGCCGCTCTGGCGCGGATCCGAACCACGCCGGGGCCGGAGGGTTTCGCGGGCGTCGATCTGGTGGTCGAGGCCGCGACCGAGAACGAACAGATCAAGCGCAAGATCTTTGAAAGCATCGTGCCGCATCTGGCGCCGCACGCGCTGCTGACCTCCAACACCTCGTCGATCTCGATCACGCGGCTTGCGTCGGCTACCGACCGGCCGGAAAAGTTCATGGGCTTTCACTTCATGAACCCGGCGCCGCTGATGCCGCTGGTGGAGCTGATCCGCGGCATCGCCACCGACGAGCACACCTACAAGATCCTGCGCGACGTGGTGATCGGCCTCGGCAAGACCCCGGCCAGCGCCGAGGACTTTCCCGCCTTCATCGTCAACCGCATCCTGCTGCCGATGATCAATGAGGCGATCTATACGCTCTACGAGGGCGTCGGCACGGTCGAGGCGATCGACACGGCGCTGCGGCTGGGCGCGAACCATCCGATGGGGCCGCTGCAACTGGCCGATTTCATCGGGCTGGACACCTGCCTTGCGGTCATGCACGTGCTGCACGAGGGACTGGCGGACACGAAATACCGCCCCTGCCCGCTGCTGGTGAAATATGTCGAAGCAGGCTGGCTGGGCCGCAAGACCAAACGCGGCTTCTACGATTATCGCGGCGAGACGCCGGTGCCGACCCGGTGACGGGCGGGGGCTTTTTGGCGTTTCCGTGACGCCCCGCGCCACATGCGGCTGAGAGAATACTGAGAAATCAAAATAAGGCGAATAAGGCGACTTTTAGCCGACGCTATTATTGCGCTTGGCCTGATGAGCGCCGATCACGGCGCCGAGGCCAGTTTTTTACTCGAGGGCTGTTGCAAATCGGCGGCGCCGGTGAGAGATATCACAGTGCTGTCGCATTGGCGGCGCATGGTGTCCGCACAGCGCAGAATTGGAGACGACATGTTCTATCGCGACGAACGTTTGGCGCTTTTCATCGACGGCTCGAACCTTTACGCCGCCGCCCGCGCCCTTGGTTTCGACATCGACTACAAGCTGTTGCGCTCGGAGTTCGTGCGGCGTGGCAAGCTGGTCCGGGCGTTCTATTACACCGCGCTGCTCGATGAGCAGGAGTATTCGCCGATCCGGCCGCTGGTGGACTGGCTCGACTACAACGGCTTCACCATGGTCACCAAGCCGGCCAAGGAGTTCACCGACTCGATGGGCCGCCGCAAGATCAAGGGCAACATGGACATCGAGCTTGCGGTGCAGGCGATGGAGATGGCCGACAAGATCGACCACATGGTGCTGTTCTCCGGCGACGGCGATTTCCGCCCGCTGGTCGAGGGCGTGCAGCGCAAGGGGGTGCGGGTGTCGGTGGTGTCCACCATCCGCTCGCAGCCGCCGATGATCGCCGACGACCTGCGCCGCCAGGCCGACAACTTCATCGAGCTGGACGAGCTGCGCGACGTGATCGGCCGCCCGCCGCGCCCGGTGCGCCGTGAGGACGGCGACATCAGCGAGGACATCGACGCGGCGTGAGGCCGGGCGTGGCGCCGGCGCCTGCGACGCCGCCCGCGACGCTTCCCGAGGCGCCGCGCGACTGTCGGCTTTGCCCGCGGCTTGCGGCTTATCGCGACGCGACGGCGGCGGCTGAGCCGGACTGGTTCAATGGCGCCGTCCCGTCGTTCGGCGACCCGGCGGCGCGGCTCCTGGTGGTGGGGCTGGCGCCGGGCGTGCGCGGCGCCAACCGCACCGGGCGCCCGTTCACCGGCGATTTCGCGGGCGATCTGCTCTACGCCACGCTGCACCGCCACGGCTTCGCCAACGGCGCCTTCGCCGCGCGCCCCGATGACGGCTTGCGGCTGATGGATTGTCTGGTGACCAACGCGGTGCGCTGCGTCCCGCCGCTCAACAAGCCGACCGGGGCGGAGATCGCCGCGTGCCGGAGTTTTCTCGCCGCCCGCATCGCTGCCACGCCGCGCCTGCGCGCGGTGGTCGCGCTGGGCCGGATCGCCCATGACAGCGTGCTGCGCGCGCTGGGGGCGAGGCCTGCGCAGGCGCCGTTCGCCCATGGCGCCGAGGCGCAGGTGGGTGCGCTGACGCTGTTTTCCAGCTATCATTGCTCGCGCTACAACACCAACACGCGGCGGCTGACGCCGGAGATGTTCGACGCGGTTTTCGCCGCCGTGCGACGGCATATGGATGCGCTGACGGGGTGACGGCGCGCGCGCGCGCCGCTATCAAGGGCGCAGCCGCAACGGGAGCGCCCGCATGACCCTTCCCCCTCTCACGCTCTACCTCGCCGCGCCGCGCGGCTTTTGCGCCGGGGTTGACCGCGCGATCCGCATCGTGGAGCTGGCGCTGGAGAAATGGGGCGCGCCGGTCTATGTGCGCCACGAGATCGTGCACAACCGTTATGTGGTGGACGGCCTGCGGGCCAAGGGCGCGGTGTTTGTCGAGGAGCTGGACGACTGCCCCGACGACCGCCCGGTGATCTTTTCCGCCCATGGCGTCGCGAAATCGGTGCAGGCGGAGGCCGCGCGGCGGCGGATGCTGGCGGTGGACGCGACCTGCCCGCTGGTGACCAAGGTGCATTTCGAGGCCGCCCGCCACCATGAGGCGGGCCTGCAACTGGTGATGATCGGCCACAAGGGCCACCCGGAGACGGTGGGCGCCATGGGCCAGTTGCCCGACGGCGAGGTGTTGCTGGTCGAGACCGTGGCCGACGTGGCGCGCCTTGCGCCGCGCGACCCCGAAAGGCTCGCCTACATCACCCAGACCACGCTTTCGGTGGACGACACGGCCGAGATCGTCGCGGCGCTGGTCGCGCGCTTTCCCGTGATCGTCGCGCCGCACAAGGAGGACATCTGCTACGCCACCACCAACCGGCAGGCGGCGGTGAAGGCGATGGCGCCCAGAATCGACGCGCTGCTGGTGATCGGCGCGCCGAATTCTTCGAATTCGCAGCGGCTGGTCGAGGTGGGGCGCGCGGCGGGATGCGCCTATGCGCAACTGGTGCAGCGCGCGACGGACATCGACTGGCGCGCGCTGCGGGGCGCGCGCGCGGTGGGCCTGACGGCGGGGGCGAGCGCGCCGGAGGTGCTGGTGGACGAGGTGATCGCCGCCTTCCGCGCCCGCCATGCGCTGACGGTCGAGACGGTCGAGACAGCGGTGGAGTCGGTCGAATTCAAGGTCCCGCGCGTGTTCCGCGAGAGCGCGGCGTGACCGGACCGAGGCTTTACGCCTTCACCGACGGCGCCTGCTCGGGCAACCCCGGCCCCGGCGGCTGGGGCGCGCTGCTGCAGGCGCGCGAGGGCGGCGTGGTGAGCCGTGAGCGCGAACTCAGCGGCGGCGAGCGGCTGACCACCAACAACCGCATGGAGCTGATGGCGGCGATCGCGGCGCTGGAGGCGCTGGAGCGCGCCGCCGCGATCACCATCGTCACCGACTCCGCCTATGTGAAGGGCGGGCTGACCGGCTGGATCCACGGCTGGAAGCGCAACGGCTGGCGCACCGCCGACAAGAAGCCGGTCAAGAACGAGGATCTCTGGCGCCGCCTCGACGCCGCCGCGCAGCGGCACACGGTGACGTGGGAATGGGTCAAGGGCCACGCCGGCCACCCGGAGAACGAACGCGCCGACGAACTGGCGCGGGCGGGCATGGCGCCGTTCAAGCCGTCGCGGGCGCGCGCATGAGCCTTGTCGCGGCGCTCGATCTGGTCGCGGTGTTCGTGTTCGCGCTGTCGGGCGCGCTGCTGGCCGGGCGCAAGGGGCTGGACGTGTTCGGCATGTTCGTCGCCGCCGTGGTGACCGGCGTCGGCGGCGGCACCCTGCGCGACGTGCTGCTCGACCGCGCGGTGTTCTGGCTGGCGGACGGGCGCTGGCTGGCCGCCGCGATGGCCGCGACGGCGGTGGTGTTCGTCTTCGGCCAGGCGATCGAGCGGCGCGAGAAGCCGCTGCGCTGGATCGACGCCATGGGCCTTGCGGTGGCGACGCCGCTGGGGGTGGCGGCGGCGCGGGCCGAGGGCGCGGACTGGACCATCATGATCGCGATGGGGGTGATCACCGCCAGTTTCGGCGGCATGATCCGCGACGTGCTGTGCGGCGCGCCGCCGATGATTTTGCACCGCGAGGTCTATGCGCTGGCGGCGCTGGGCGGCGCGGCGGTCAATCTTGTGGTCTATGACGTCACCGACGGCGGCCGCTGGGCGGCGGCGGGCGCCTGCGCCGCCGCCACCTTCGCGATCCGCGCGGGCGCGATCCTGCGCGGCTGGTCGGCGCCGCAATGGCGCGGTTTCGGCGCCTGAGCGCCGCGCGCGACGGTTCGTCCCCGTGACGCGGGCGGGTCGGCGCGCTACATGCCGGTCATTGACGCCGTTCAAGGCGGGTATCACCCTGACGGCGCGAGGCGGGGCGCGGCATGACGCGCGCACGCGGCAGCGAACGGAAGCGACCCATGAACATCGAGGCGCCCAAGGCCCCCGAAGGCATCGTGATCGAGGAGCAGCGCCTCTACAAGGCGCGCGAGCCGATCTTTCCCAAGGTGATCACCGGCGCCTACCGCCGCTTCAAGTGGCGGATTCTGACGCTGGCGCTGGTCGTCTATTACGTCACGCCCTGGATTCGCTGGGATCGCGGGCCCTATGCGCCCGATCAGGCGGTGCTGATCGATCTGGCGCACCGGCGGTTCTATTTCTTCTTCATCGAGATCTGGCCGCAGGAATTCTATTACATCGCCGGCCTGCTGATCATGGCCGGGGTGGGGCTGTTCCTGATCACCTCCGCCGTGGGCCGCGCGTGGTGCGGCTATTTCTGTCCGCAGACGATCTGGACCGACCTTTTCATGTGGGTCGAGCGGCGCATCGACGGTGACCGCAACGCGCAGGTGCGCCTGCACGCCGAGGGCTGGACCGCGTCCAAGATCCGCAAGCGCGTCGCCAAGCACGGCATCTGGCTGCTGATCGCGATCGCCACCGGCGGCGCCTGGGTGTTCTATTTCCAGGACGCGCCGACTCTGCTGGGCCAGCTGGTGACCGGAACCGCGCCCGCCGTCGCCTATGTCACCATCGCGGTGCTGACCTTCACCACCTATTCGCTGGCCGGGCTGATGCGTGAGCAGGTGTGCATCTACATGTGCCCGTGGCCGCGCATTCAGGGCGCGATGCTGGACGAGAACTCGCTGACCGTCACCTACAACGACTGGCGCGGTGAGCCGCGATCCCGCCACCGCAAGCGCGCCATCGCCGAGGGCGCGCCGGTGGGCGACTGCGTGGACTGCAACGCCTGCGTCGCGGTCTGCCCGATGGGCATCGACATCCGCAACGGCCAGCAGCTTGAGTGCATCACCTGCGGCCTGTGCATCGACGCCTGCGACAGCGTGATGGAGAAGCTCGACCTGCCGAAAAGCCTGGTCGGCTACTCCACTTTCAAGGACTACGAGCACGCCAAGGCGGGAAACCCGCAGGGCGTGCCGGTCTGGCGGCGCATCCTGCGCCTCCGAACGCTGGTCTATACGGCGGTTTGGGCGGGCGTCGGGCTGATCATGCTGGCGATGGTCACGGGGCGCGAGCGGCTGGACCTCAACGTGCTGCATGACCGCAACCCGCTGTTCACCCAGCTCTCGGGCGGCGAAGTGCGCAACGGCTACACCGTCAAGCTGCTCAACATGGTGGCGCAGCCGCGCAGCTTCCTGCTCACGCTTGAGGGGCTGGAGGACGCCACGCTGACCATCGCAGGCGACGACGCGCCCCCGGCGCGGGAGGCGATGCTGGAGGTCAACCCCGACATGGTGCGCAGCGTGCGCGTGTTCGTCACCGCGCCGGTGGGCGAGGAGCGGCGGGAGTTCACCTTCCGCATCGCCGAGATCCGCGCCGACGGCGCCCCCGGCGAGAGCGACGCGGTCGAGACGGTGTTCCACGGGCCGGACCGATGAAGGGCGCCGCGGCGACCAGACCGCGCAAGAGCGGCACCGACTATCGCCCCGGCGGCCGCCCGTTCACCGGGCGGCGGTTCCTCATGACCATCGTCGCGTTCTTTGCGGTGATCTTCACCGCCAACGGCCTGATGGCGTGGTTCGCGCTCACCAACTATCGCGGCGTGGTGGTGGAGAGCGGCTTTGTCGCCAGTCAGGACTTCAACGCCGAGAAGGCGCGCACCGACGCGCAGGCCGCGCGCGGCTGGCGCACGACGGTCGCCGCGCCGGGGGCCATGCCGGTGCTGTCGCTGCGCGACCGCGACGGCGCGCCGCTGGCGGGGCTGCGGGTGACGGCGCGCGCGCTGCGCCCGCTCGACATCCATTTCGACCGCGACCTGACGCTGCGCGAAATCCGCCCCGGCGACTACGCCGCCGCCGAACCGCTGCCGCCGGGCCAGTGGCGCATCGCCTTCGCGGTCGAGGGCGCGGGCGCGCGCTACGCCGCCAGCCTGCCGCTGATGGTGGAGGCGCGCTGATGGACTGCTGCCCCACCGGCGCCGCGCTCGACATCGCCACGCGCGACGGCGGCGCGGCGCGGGCCGGGGCTGCGGCGCGGGCGGGGGCCTTCGAGCACGCCGCGCGCGATCTGCGCCCCGGCGAGCGTCTGGTGCAGTTCATCGCCCCGGCCATGCACTGCGGCGCCTGCGTCTCGACGCTGGAGCGGGGCCTGCGCCGCGCGCCCGGCGTGCTGTCGGCGCGCGCCAACCTCACCGCGAAGCGCCTCGCGCTGACCTATGATCCCGCGCGCGCCAAAGCCGCCGACCTTGCGGCGGCGGTGGAGGCGCTGGGCTACGCGGTCCACCCCGCCGACGACGCCGCCGCGACCGAGGCGGCGGAGGCGGCGGAGGCGCGCGACCTGCTGACCCGCATGGGCGTCGCGGGCTTTGCGGCGATGAACGTGATGCTGCTGTCGGTCTCGGTCTGGTCGGGGGCGGAGGCGGCGACGCGCGACCTGATGCACTGGATCTCGGCGATGATCGTGCTGCCGGTGGTGCTTTATGCGGGCCGCCCGTTCTTTGTCTCGGCGCTGGCGGGCCTGCGCGCCGGGCGGCTGAACATGGACGCGCCGATCTCGCTGGCGGTGATCCTCGCCGCCGCGCTGTCGCTGAGCGAGACCATGCGCGGCGGGCCGGAGGCGTTTTTCGACGCCTGCGCCATGCTGCTGTTTCTGCTGCTGGTCGGCCGCTATCTCGACCGGCTGATGCGGGCGCGGGCGCGCTCGGCGGCGGCGGGGCTGATGCGGCTGCAACCCAAGGGCGCGATGGTGATCGGCGCCGACGGCCCCGCATGGGCGCCGCTGGAGGACATCGCCCCGGGCGCGCGGGTGCTGGTGGCGGCGGGAGAGCGGCTGGCGGTGGACGGCGTGGTGGAGAGCGGCGCCAGCGATCTCGACGTCAGCCACCTGACCGGCGAGAGCGCGCCGCAGGCGACCGGCCCCGGCGCGACGGTGCACGCCGGGGCGCTCAACCTCTCCGGCCCGCTGACGCTGCGCGCGACCGCCGTGGGGCAGGCGTCGTCGCTGGGCGAGATCGCCGCGCTGATGGCGGAGGCGGAATCGGCGAAGTCGCGCGTGGCGCGGCTGGCCGATCAGGCGGCGACGATCTATGCGCCGGTGGTGCATCTGGCGGCGCTGGCGACGTTTCTGGGCTGGATGTGGCTGGGGCTGGACGCGCGCGAGGCGGGCTTCATCGCGATCGCGGTGCTGATCATCACCTGCCCCTGCGCGCTGGGCCTCGCGGCGCCGATGGCGCAGGCGACCGCCGCAGGCGCGCTGTTCCGGCTGGGGGTGATGCTGAAGGACGGCGCCGCGCTGGAGCGGCTGGCGCGGGTGCGCCATGTGGTGTTCGACAAGACCGGCACGCTGACCGCCGGGCGGCCCCGGCTGCGCGCGCCGCAGGCGTCGCCGCAGGCGCTGGCCGCCGCCGCCGCGCTGGCGGGCGTCAGCCGCCACCCGCTGTCGCAGGCGCTGGCGGTCTGGGCGCGCGGCGCGGGGGTGCGGGCGGCGTCGGCGCAGGACGTGGCCGAGCATCCCGGCCTTGGCGTGGAGGGAATGATCGGCGGACGGCGCGCCCGCCTTGGCGGCGCCGCCTGGGCGGGCGCCGCCGACGACGGCGCAGCGCGTGAGGCGAGCGCGGTGTGGCTGCGGCTGGGCGAGGATCCCCCGGTCGCCTTCCTGTTCGACGACGCGCCGCGCCCCGGCGCGGCGGAGACGGTGGCGGCGCTGCAGGGCGCGGGTCTGTCGGTAGAAGTGCTGTCGGGCGACCGCCCCGGCCCGGTGGCGGCGCTGGCCGCGCTTCTGGGCGTGGCGCAGTGGCGCGCGCAGGCCGATCCGCAGGCCAAGATCGCGCGCGTCTCGGCGCTGTCGGCTATGGGCGGCGCGCTGATGGTGGGCGACGGCGTCAACGACGCGCCCGCGCTGGCGGCGGCGACGGTCTCGATGGCGCCGGCCTCGGCGGCGGACATCGGCCGGGCGGCGGCGGACATGGTGTTCATGGGCGAGGATCTGCGCGTGGTGGCGCAGGCGCAGGCGCTGGCGGTGCGCACCCGCGCGGTGATCTTGCAGAACTTCGCCATCGCGGCGGGCTATAACTGCATCGCGGTGCCGCTGGCGGTGAGTGGCCACGCCTCGCCTCTGGTGGCCGCGATCGCGATGTCGAGCTCATCGATCGTGGTGGTGGCCAACGCGCTGCGGTTGCGGGTTGCGGCGCGTCCGCGTGACGCGCAGCGCGCGGGTCGCCCGCTGACGGAGGCCGCCGCATGACCAACCTGTTGATCCTGATCCCGGCGGCGCTGGCGCTGGGGGGGCTGGGGCTGGCGGCGTTCCTGTGGAGCCTCAGGACCGGGCAATACGACGACCTCGACGGCGCCGCCGAGCGCATCCTGCATGAGGATGACGAGGACTGAGCGCGCTTGCCGCGAAGCCTGCGGCGACGCATCTTCGCGGCTGACCTTTGGCGGAGCGGGCGATGAGCGGCGAGGCGGGCGGCGCGGATGATCTGGCGGACGGCGGCGAAATCCAGCGCCTGATCGACCTGATGGCGCGGCTGCCGGGCCTGGGGCCGCGCTCCGCCCGCCGGGCGGTGTTCGCGCTGGTCAAGCGGCGCGAGGCGCTGCTGCGCCCGCTCGCCGCCGCCCTGGCCGACGTTGCCGCCCATGCGCAGCTCTGCCGCGAATGCGGCAATCTCGACACCGCGCCGATCTGCGCCCTGTGCCGCGACCCGACCCGCGATCAGGGCATGCTCTGCGTGGTGGAGGAGGTGGGCGACCTCTGGGCGATGGAGCGCGGCGGCGCGTTCAGGGGCCGCTATCACGTGCTGGGCGGCGTGCTGTCGGCGTTGGACGGGGTGGGGCCGGAGGCGCTGGGCATCCCGCGCCTCGCGCAGCGGGCGGCGGGCGCGCGTGAGGTGATCCTGGCGCTGAACGCCACCGTCGATGGCGTGACCACGGCGCATTACATCGCCGACACGCTGGCGCCGCTGGGTGTCACGGTCACGTCGCTTGCGCAGGGCGTGCCGGTCGGCGGCGCGCTCGATTATCTCGACGACGGCACGATAAGCGCGGCGCTGCGGGCGCGCCGGGCGCTGTGAGGGGGTGACGCAGCGTCAGCAAAACTCTTTTCGACGATGTCGCTTTTACGACGAAATCGCTGTTGCCACCCCCGGCGAATCTCCTTATAAGCCCTTTCACCGGCGGCGCTGCTGGGTAACGGCGAGCGCTTCTGGTTGTGTCTTTTGGTGGAACGCGATGTTCTGCTGGGGGCTTGCTCTTTGACATTATAGAAGATGCGAAGGGATATGTGGGCGGTTTTGTTCCGATCGAGGGGCGAGGCTGAGCGCATATCTGACCGGGGAGGGGCGTGAGCTTCGATGATCCGGGTTTGATTTGTGCGCAGGCATCGCTC
>Ga0210044_10004390_pt1 | contig 19679 bp, 17 predicted proteins | sample CryGey13umfilter_2_FD_183959 | JGI IMG/M metagenome (GOLD analysis project Ga0210044, IMG submission 183959) | Groundwater microbial communities from aquifer in Utah, USA - Crystal Geyser 4/9/14 3 um filter (SPAdes) (version 2) | ecosystem: Environmental > Aquatic > Deep subsurface >... | reverse complement strand
CCGTCCGCTCACCGTATCCGGCTGCGCACGACCAACGGCCTGGAACGCATCAACCGCGAACTCAAACGCAGAACCCGCGTGGCTTCGATCTTCCCCAATCCGCCTTCTTGCCTGCGCCTCGTTTCGGCGCTGCTCGCCGAGTGCGACGAGGAATGGTTGACCGGAAAAATCTACTTGAATATGAACCCTTGATCCACCCAGCCCAATGAACCCTTCTGCTAACTTTTACAGAAAAGATGTTGCACAATCCAGCTTCGCAATATTGTTTGTGGGTTGAAATTGCAAAGTGCATCAGAGTTAATTGCGAAGCTGACCCGTTTAATTGTACGGACCGGTGTGTCTATCTAATAACTGTTAGAGCTTTCACTCATGAAGATCTTCTGTCACCAATGCGGGAAGTACACAAATCACAACATCATCGCCGAAGAGAAGATTGGCGCCGATCTCGACTACGAAGATCCTTGGACCGAAGTACACCGCTTTGCTCGCTGTGCTGGCTGCGATACCTACACATATGCAATTGAGAGTTGGTCCCCAGAAGACTGGAACCCACATACCGGCGAAATGGACAGCACGTGGAAGACCTACCCTCACGGCCAAGGCGAGCGCCAGCCAATTGAGCAAATTCACGAATTTCCAGCCAAGGTTCGCGCCGTTTACAGGGAGGTCATCGGTGCCATGAATGCCAAGCTACCTGTCTTGGCTGGCGTCGGCCTCAGAACCTTGATTGAAGCCATTTGCCGCGATCAAGGAATTCAGGGTAGGACCCTTGATGCCCTGATCGTCGGACTTGCAACAAATGGCATTCTGTCAAATGCGCAAGCTGATATCTTGCATACGCACCGATTTCTAGGCAATGCCGCCGCGCACGAAGTAATACCGGCACAACCCAGAGAACTCGTCGCCGCTCTCGAAATCGCTGAAAATGTGCTTCGCACGATCTATGTTCTACCTAATCTTTCAGAACAAGTTCAGACTGGCCGAAAGTCCTAACTCTTTCAGTATTTTCGCTTCACAATTCAATCCCCAAAAAAGAAAATTCCCCTCTGTCGGGGAGGCAGAATTTGGTCTTTTGCTTTCACTTGCAAGCCAGATCGACGATGAGCACCGTCATCGCCGATGACCTCAATAATCTTTTCTTCAATAAGTTTCTCAATGGCTTCGCGGTATATTGTTGCTGAGGCCGGGGAAGTATTGCATGTCTTGGCGAATAACTCGCCGAAGCTTACGCCTTCGTCGTGCGAATAAATTAGCCTGGGGATTTGGCGCATCAAGGCAGAAATGCTGGCTTCCTTAGCAATATTATCAAACTCAAAACCCAATCTTGGCTGTCGCTTGAAATCGTTGTCATGATCAGGGTCATAGCCAACCATTTGGAACATATTGAGTCCAGCGCCACCATAATGAATGAAGTAGTTATGGTTGCACCAATGCACTTCGGTCATTACATCGCGTGCTCGGTGGTGTTGCGACATGTGAATCAACCAATAATCGCCATGCCCTTTCTTGTTTCGAATAAAGAAGGGCGTAAAGTATTCAGCACCACACTGGTTTACCAACTCTTTATACAAGGCACTCTGGATAAAGTAACGCCAATCCCGGTCTGAACTCTTGATTTCTTCAAGACTTTTTCCTTGCCACGGCTGAGCTATGCCAATCTCGCCTAACAAGTCATTGGTAAGTTTTTTATCGCTCGCAAAATTAAGCAACGAATCTACACCAAAGGTCAGGATGACTTCTGCACTAGGCAAGTTCGAAAATATTTTTTGTATGATCGGGGTGGGTACATCCTTGTACCCGTATTGGTCGAGCACAAAAATGGAACGTCCATTACGTGGACTTTTGTGCTTAATGAACTCGATAATTTTGTCAGCTTCATCTTGGAATTTCGCACACTTCAATTGGATTGTGTTGCCCAATGCGGCGGCATAACCTTCCTCTCGCAGGACCTTATCCAGATGCATATGAGCATTCCTGTCAGCCTCGACAAAGAAATAGCTGACATCCAGCCTGATTGGCTTGCGCCGATCTCTGTTAATCAGGTATTCAGCTTCTTTTGTCGCTTCAAGGAAAATAAAAGGTGAGCCTTTTACCAGCTCTTGGGTGTCATTGTGGTAATACACCCCTCCACCAGCAAAACCATCAACCAAAGTAAGTCGCAAAATATCCTGATTGGGGGAGCTAACCAATGTTCGGAAATATGCCGCCAAATAGCTTTGCAAGATACGGTGCTTCGCAATGCTGTGCTGTTGTATAACGTCGGGGCCATCGCTCCAATCGTAGTGTCTTATGGACATTTAATGCCCTTATAGAAGGGCCGCGAGTTCCGGCATTTGATCCCAAACACGTCCGCGTAATTTTCTCCCATTTGCTTTTTTCGCTCTCTTTTTGCCATCAGCACCCCAGCCCCCCCACTGCTTGAAAAAGAAAGCAACATCTTGTCGTTCACATTGAGACTGTATAGATTCGACCCATTCTGGCTTCATAGGTCGAGCCTTCGGACCAGATTCGCCGCCAACAATTACCCAATGAATGCCTTTTAAATCAAATTTGCCGAGTGATTCCAGAAGTGGCTCAATCGACAGGAATCGCACCTGCGCATTTACAGAACGCAAATGCTCAATTCGCGGTAACCCAAATTTCTGATCTTCTACTGACACCCCAAGCCATGCATTGGCTGGGACGGGGCGAGTGGCAAAATATTTCGCCATGCGTGCGGCGCGTTTTGTCAATATCTGGTAGGTGTGCTGTGGTGTTTGTTCGATGGTTTTGAATATCCGGTCAATATACTCAAATGGCACCTTCTCATGAAACACGTCAGACATCGAATTGACGAAATAAACCGTCGGTTTTTTCCTCGTCATGGGAGCATCGAGACGGTTAGGCAGAAGTGTCAGCTTGAAGCCATTGTCGTAGCCATGAGCGCCCATAGCTTGGAGCCGTTTTGACATCGCCTCGGCGTAACAATGTTTGCATCCTGGCGAGACCTTGGTACACCCTACAGTTGGATTCCAAGTCTGCTCTGTCCATTCAATCTTGCTATTAGTTGCCATAGGTCATTGTCCCAATAAATAGTCCGCGATTTTAATTGCCGTGGATGCGCCTTTGGGATTTCCGGCAGCAAAGCAGAGCAAGTACATCGGGTTGTTGCGAGAGTTGTACAGGGCTTTGGTGTTAGGTGCCACACCGGGGAATATGGTCTTCAGTCGTTTGACCAGAAATCGTCCAATCTGATCAAAGGTGGCGTCCTTTACCAGTTTCTGTTCTTCGCCGAACAAATCAGATTGCAGCGACTGTGTATAGAACTCGGTTTTCCATTCATCCGTCCCAAATATTTTTGTCAGCTTGTCTGCAAAAGCTTTGGGGGGCGTAGCGTCTCGCGTAAGCAACCTGTTTGCACCAGTACCTAAAGGGAATAGGAACCACAGATCAACAGCTTTTGTGTCAGCGATTTGCTTAAGCAGGTCCCACTCAATATCCATTCCATAGGGGTCAAGAAAGATTACGGCCCGCTCTTTTTGCCAGTTCCGGCTCTTGCAGATCTCTCGAATTGCCTGGGGCCCATCCTTCTGCTGGATATGGCATCGAGCTTCCAGTTCCGGAAAGTCTCGTATGATCATAGTTTGAAGCTGCTCTACGTGATCGCGCTTCTTATCCACAAATACATATTCATCAAAAGGTGAGGCCAGTTCCAGCGCAATCCGTGCACTACCTTTCAAATAGGCTTCGACCTCGGGTAGATCGTCTGGCCCGAAAAGCTGCCTATCTTCGAGATTGACTTCCGGTGCTTTGCGCTCGCCCGTTCCGGCGAACGCATCGACGTAAATCGTTTTGAAGAATCTGGCTTTTTCGTTTTGCGTGAATATCAGGCGGTACTGAGTGAGATAGTTCTTGAGTGCTTCAAGCTTCTTCTCAGTCCAACGCCCACCAAATTCGTGATCAACCATAGCACCCCTCGGTCTATCCGTATTTGCGGTAACAGCCAACCACTCGCCCAAAAATCTCCAAGCTATCCTTGGCGCGAATTGGTGGGTAATCCTTATTGCCTGGACGCAAGTAAAAACCTTTCTTATCATGCTCCAGGTATTTCACCGTGTACTCGTTATCCACGATTGCCACGACAATGTCACCAGGCTTGGTTGGCGCGCTCTTCTCTACAATGACTGTATCGCCTGGCAATACCCCAGCATCGATCATTGAGTCACCTCTGATGGTAAGCATCACCGTTCGCGATGGGTTCCGAATCAAATGCTCATCAACCAACACTACCTGACTGTCTAAATCATTGGCAGCCTGGGGCGCACCTGCGCGCACGTTATCTGCAATCTCACGCTCAAAGAATCGCTTGCCAGGCCGCAATCGACGATCAGGTGCTTGATCTAATACGCCAGCCGCCTTCATCCGATTAACCATCGCCGCAACAGTCGAGGTGGATTTTAACCCTACGAGTTTGGCCACCGAAGCAAAGGATGGTAATACTCGATGCTGGGTGTAGTAATCCCGTAACTTGCCAAGGTATTCGCTGTCACGATTTTCCATGGTCGCATCATAATAGAATGATTATTCTATTTCAACTATTTTATAGAATGTTCATTCTATCTGCATGCAATAATCAAGACTGTTGCACCGATAAGGGGCAGCATCACTTATCTTTCCATGATGCGAAGCCGATAGGGCGCAGGTCGGCATCGCAATAAACTCGAGCAGTCCGATAAGGGGCGGAAGCGGAAGTGATACCACCTGATTCAAAGTGGCCGTTAAGGCCGAGTTGCCGATCTGGCTGGTCCTCGGCCATAGCGGTCGTCCGGTTGTTCCTGACTAGCAGGCCGCTTCCGACCCGTTGCGGTCACTGAGAAACCGTGGTCTGCCCCCCCTATTGTTCCCATGCAGGCAAGACTAGACCGCACAAACCAGGAAATGAACTTTCATCCGTATTGACATTTCTTTACCTTTTCGGTAAACTTCCATCCAACAATAAGAAGAACACGTTTGGGAGGACTTTTTTGTAATGACTTTTACCAAGGAGGGATCATGGTGAACCTTACAGAATTTGGCGTTGCCGTTAGAAAAGCAAGGCTAGATGCAAAGGTTAGTTTAAGCAGCATGGCAGGTGAATTGGGAGTTACATCAGCATTTTTAAGCAGCATCGAAGTCGGGCGAAAAAAAATATCTGAAGATTGGGTGGCAAAGATTGAAACTTTCTTTAAGCATAAAAGAATTGATGTTCCAGACCTTCGCGAGCTTGCCGATGTTTCGAATCGCTCAATTTCACTAGAAGGAATGACACCGCAACAAGCCATTCTTCTTGCGGGTTTTGCTAGGGCAAGTTTTTCAAAGCAGCAATTGGAGAAGTTTTCTAAATTACTTGGAGAAACAAAGGGGAATTAATTATGTTCGGGCCGAGTTCGGGAATGGGGTATCGAGTCCCCCCACGTAGGATTGCAGACATTCGCGCGCATGCTTTGGCAGTTCGCGAAGCTTTAATTGCACCTAACGCTCCATTTTTCAGGATGGAGCCTTTTATTGAGGGGCTGCTCGAATACGGAATCACTTACGATGTCGTGGATGACAACGAACTTCCGTTCGGCGTCGAAGCATGCTGCATTCCCGAACGTTTGCTAATGACTTTCTCGAATAGCACTTATGAGAAAGCCTGCAAAGACGACCCGCGTGCGCGCTTTACCGTCATACATGAACTTGGCCACATATTGATGGCCCACACAAGACCTCACAATCGAGATAGCGGCCGTGAAATTGCGGCTTACGAAGATAGTGAATGGCAGGCGAATCAGTTTGCGGCAGAATTCCTGATGCCACTGACGCATATGAATATGAACGGATATAAAACTACCGAGGAGTTAATTCTTAACTATCAGGTATCGTCACCCGCAGCAGAAAGGCGCATTACTCAGCTCAATAAACGCAATGAGCTACCGCGTAATGGATAAATTGAAAGTTAACGTTTGTGAAAGGAGGTCGAAATGAATACGTACAAATAAAAACGGGCAAACTTACCTAAGTGAGCTTGCCCGTAGTGAACGTACCCAGAGGGCACATTCGGTTTGGCGACTTGAATTCTCCTCTGCACAGTTCCCTCCTGTCAAGCTCCGAAACACTTTTACTGCTTTTTCCTCGATTTCGAGGAGGGCGTACTTTTGGAGAAATAACATGACACATGAAACTCAAGAAAATCATCAACATTCGTATTCAATCATCGTCAACGGCCGTTCTCGTGAGACCCACGAGCACAAGCTGACCTACATTCAGGTTATTCAGCTGGCTTATCCCGGCGAGCTACCTTCCGAGCGCGTGGTTTTTACTGTCACATATTCAAACCCGCACGGTAAGGATGGCTCAATGGTCGATGGCGATGTTGTTGTTATTAAAAATGGGGAGATATTCAATGTCCGCAAAACTGATCAGTCGTAGTCCCGACTTAAAAAGGCTTGTGGATGAAGGCTATGAAGTTGAAATTGTTGAAAGCTTTCTAGTCCTTCATTCCATCCCTTATGTCGATTCGGCAGGTAAAGTAGCTTTAGGCGACCTTGCGACGGATCTCACCCTGAATAATGACCAGACCCAACGTCCTCGCGATCATCAAGTCTGGTTTGCAGGTGAATTCCCGTGCAAACGTGATGGGTCGCCTATTTCAGCGCTTCGCCACTCCACAGCCACGCAAAATCTGTGTAAAGGACTCCAAGTCCACCATCGATTTTCATGTAAACCTCCGGAGGGTTATCCGGACTATTACTCGAAAATGACCAGATACGTGGAGATAATCTCGAACGAGGCAAGGGCTGCAGATCCTGCTGGCAAGGCGACTGCAAAAACCTTCAAGCCCATAGCTGCACAGCCGGAAGATTCTGTCTTTGCCTATTCCGACTCAGCATCTAGCCGGGCAGGTATTGCCAGCTTGTCTGAGAAGCTCGCTATGGCTAAGATCGCAATCATCGGCCTAGGAGGTACTGGAGCTTACGTTTGCGACCTTGTTGCTAAGACTCACACCAAAGAGATTCATCTTTTTGATGGCGATGAGTTCTTGCAACACAACGCATTCCGCGCCCCGGGTGCAGCGTCTCTTAGCTCGCTAAGCAGCAAGCCCTCAAAAGTAGATTACTACGCCTCCATCTACAGTCAGATGCGCCGCGGAATTATTCCTCACTCATATTTCGTTGACGATACGAATATCAGTGAGCTGGCGGGCTTTAACTTTGTATTCCTGTGCGTTGATAAACCTTCTGTGCGCAAATTAGTTTCAGATTTTTTGCATACTCAAGGTATTCCGTTTATTGATGTAGGGATGGAGTTAGAGCTGATAGAGGAACAAAACAGCTTGATTGGCACTTGCCGTGTAACTTTAAGCACCCCAGCCAAGTCTGATCATTTCTCACGCCGAGTGTCTTTTTGTGAGAGCAACGCTGATGACTTATACCGAACCAACATCCAAGTAGCAGACCTGAATTCACTGAATGCCACGATGGCCGTAATCAAGTGGAAAAAATTCTGTGGTTTTTACCAGGACTGCTATGAGGAGCATCAGTCCTCTTATGACATTAATACTCACCAACTTAGCCGCGACGAGGTTGCAGAGGGAATCCTTGCATGAAAACCAACTCCGTCGCCTATCAATTTGTTGAGTTCATACCAGAGCGCATTGAGAGTGGAGTTCTTTATATCTCCCAGCGCTATGGCACAGCGATGCATAAGTGTTGCTGTGGATGCGGCGAGGAAGTTGTAACGCCGCTGAACCCAACAGACTGGTCGTTCCAAATTGAAGGTGGTTTAGTAACTCTTTACCCATCAATTGGGAATTGGAGTTTTGCTTGCAGATCGCATTATTGGATTCGGAAGGGGGAGGTCATCTGGGCGAGTCAAATGTCTACACAGCAAGTACAACATGGCCGTGCAATTGATCACTCAGTGAAGCAGGCCTATTTTGAAAAGTTGAATAGCCTGAAATCTCATCCAGCAAAGCCCACCCCTCCGACATACGGGAAAATGCAACATGGGTTCATCCAAAGTATGTGGGCAAATTTCAAACGTTGGCTCAACTTCTGATTAACCCCCTCCATCTGGCTTTACGTCCAGATGGGGGGCGTTAGTTTCTCGCGAAATTTATCGGGTCAGCTTCGCAATTAATTTGTACTGACGCCAACGACCGCTTTGGGCTTGGAAACGGCCTTAGTTTCCGAAGCATTCCGATGACCACACCGATTATCGGACAGTGTCTGTCAGACCAAGTTGCGAGTGACACATATTAACTCTGAAGTTGCCCCCCATAAATCGGCGAAGGGACTCTGGGATAAGCCCGGTAAACGTGGTTAAACAACAGCTCGGTCAGCCCCTTGATCTCGTTCTCTTCGTAGCTTTCCTCCGGCAGGCCGGTTTTGTCGTCGTAAAGGTAATCATAGATGCGCTGCCGCACCGCATCACGGGTACTCTCTTTTTCGCGCCAGTTGTCGATGTTGAGCTTCTCTTTTTTCAAGGTATCGAGCAGATCAACCGCCACCTTTTTGATGCGGTCGATCTCTTTTCGGGATAGCGTGGGTTTTTTCAGCATATCGAAAAACACCAGTGTCTCGTCGCTTAGATTTTCACTCATGGCGCGCGACTCTTCTTCTGTCAGCGCGTTATGGAACTTGAGCAGCGCCTCGAAGGTTCGTTCGATGGTGACGCGGTCTTTTTCGCTGTTATAGCCGTCCACGATTTCTTCAAAGTGCTTCTGGAAATCTGTGCGCAGAGGGTTTTGCTGCATCAGCTTGGCCAGACGCGCCGCCAACGCATCGCGCAGGTTGATCACCGTGGTCTTTTTGTTGGGGATGCGGGTGAACTCCTGGCGCAGGCGCTCGAAGTCGATCTGGCTGATGTCGTAAACCTTGCTTTCACCCACCGCTGATCTTGTCACTACGACAGAGTCATCTACCAGTTTGTGCAGTTCCATCATGATTTGGCTGATGTCTGCGCTCTCCCTGTCCTTCTGCAAGGCCTTGTAGATGATGTTGATCACATCGCGGTCGATGCGGTAGTCGTTGATCTGCGGGCGGATGTTGATGCAGGCCTTGAACTTCTTGAACGCTTCCCGCGCCATCACCTCGAACTGTTTTCGGGTCTGGTCGTTTTCATTGATCGCTTCTTTGGCTTGCATGATGGCGGCATTGCGACCAAAGCCCTCAGTCCCGGTAATTGTGCTTGTTGCAAAACCGCGATCAGATAAAAAGGTTTTCACCATCATGATCGCCTCGGCCAGCTCGGCCAGCAGCTCTTCTTTTGGGCGGGTCGGGTCTTGCGGGTTATCGCCCCCCTTGCGTCCATCGTCTCCCACCCCGGCAAAATCGGCCAGCGCCTTACGCAGGTTTTTCAGAATGCCGCAGTAGTCAACGATCAGACCATTATTCTTGCCCTCTGCCACGCGGTTGGCGCGGGCGATCGCCTGCATCAGGGTGTGGGCCTTGAGCGGTTTGTCCAGATACAAGGTCGAAAGAGTCGGCACATCAAAGCCGGTGAGCCACATGGCACAGACGATAGCGACACGGAAGGGGTGATCCTCTTTCTTGAAGGCTTCTTCGAGATCGATACGCTTGCCGTCTTCGCCCTTGAAGCCATCCTTCAACAGTTTGCGGTGCGGCGTGATGTCCAGATTCCATCTCTCGAACCTCGCCACCTCACCCTGCTCTTCACTCACCACCACTGCGATTTTAGTCTCATCCATCCAACGCACCTGGCGCTCGCGGAAAATCATCTCCTGCTCGTCCACACGCTCCGTGCGCAGGCGCTTGTCCAGTTGCAGCTGTTTCTCGCGCCACTTCACCATAATCAGGTCATGCATGCGCACGCAGGTGAGCTTGTCGATACAGACCATCATCGCCTTGCCGCTCTCCCATCCCGTCACATAATGCTCGACAAAATCGGCGGCGATCTGCTCCAGGCGGCTGGTGGCGGTGATGATGTGGTAATCGCGTTTCAGCTCTCGTTCCAGCCGCTGCTGCACATCCACATCTTGAATATCAAACTCTTCGATCTTTTCGGCTATCTTCTCGTTCAGCCCCTTGGGGTCGGCCACCGAATACTCTTCACCCTCATAGCTGAATTTCAGCTTCTCACCACGGGCATCGTAGTACAAAGGCACGGTGGCCTTGTCCTCTACCGCCCGCTGGAAATCGTAGGTGGAGACGTATTCCCCGAACACCTTGCGAGTGATCTCATCATCTTTCAGCAAGGGGGTGCCGGTAAAGCCCATGTAGCTGGCATTGGGCAGGGCATTGCGCAGGTTGAGCGATAGCGTGCCGTACTGGGTGCGGTGAGCCTCATCGGTGATGACAATGATGTCATCACGTTGCGAGCCTTTCATATCCTGGTCGTTAAACTTCTGGATCAGCGAAAAGACGAAGGCTTTGTGCTGGCCCAGCAGCTCATCCAGATGTTTGCCGCTGGCTGCGCGGCAAGGATCGCGATCGTTATCCACCAGCCCGACCCCGGCAAAGGTTTTGTAGATTTGCGTATCCAGATCTTCTCGGTCGGTGAGCACCAGAAAAGTGAAGTTGCCGCCCAGCTTGCGATGCACCTTCTTCGCGAAGAAGGCGATGGAGTAGGATTTGCCCGAACCTTGGGTATGCCAGAAAACTCCCAGCTTGCCAGCCAAGTCTTCACGATTCTTCACCGCCTCAATAGCGCGGTTCACACCGAGGTACTGGTGATTTCGGGCGATGATCTTGATCAGCCTGCCGCTGGAATCATCGAAGATCGTGTAGTTCTCGAACAAATCGAGCAGATTAGCCTTGCTACACACCCCCTTGAGCAGCGTCTCCATATCCACCACACCCGGTTCATCCTCCTCCAGCCGCTTCCAGTCGTTGAAGTGCTCGTATCGAGACGAGAGCGAACCGAGCTTGGCCTCCACACCGTTTCCGATAATGACAAAGGCGTTGTGATGAAACAAGTGAGGCACTGTGTCCTTATAGTCGCAGAAGTTCTGCTCGTAAGCGGCCTTCACATCCTTGTGCAGGTTTTTCACCTCCATGAACAGCAGAGGGATGCCATTCACAAAACCCACCAGATCGGCGCGGCGGCGGTAGATGTCGCCCTTCACCCAGAGCTCGCGCACGATTAAAAAGTAGTTGTTGTCAGGGGTGTCAAAATCGAAGATGCGCAGCGTTTTGCGCTGGCGCTCACCCTTGTCGTCGCGGTAGTTCGCTAGCACACCGCTCTTGTAGAGCTTGTCCTTCTCCTGATTGATGGCCAGCAGCGACTGCGCCAGATTCACATCCATGATCTGTCGCATGGCGTCGCGATAAGCCTCGACTGGCAGGCCGGGGTTCAATCGCATCAGCGCCTCACCCAGATAACGGCTCAGCACCAGTTCCTTCTCACTCTCACGCCCGAGCGTACCCTCCTTGCCGAGCTTCTCATCCATGGCATAGACGGAATCATCCCAGTGCAAATTGCGGAGCAGATAGTCCGCAGTCGTTTGCTGCACCAGGGTATCTTCCGTCATGGTGTTCATACAGCCAGTTCTCCAGTCATCAAGCGAGGGAGGAGGATGTCGCGGGCTTGAGCGAGCCGCTTGTTCTCTTGCGCTAGAACTTTAATTTGAGAAAACAGACTATTTGCCACTTCGTCAAATTGCTGCATCAGGAATCGAGGTGGAACAGCAACCACAAACTTATCGAAACAAGAAACCTGCACACGTTGCCGCCCCGAAGATCCGATCATGCTTTTTATCGCCTTTTCTCGAAGAGGATACGAACGAGAAAGGCAGTATGTAAACGCTGGGCTCACGTCTATACCTCGAAGAACAATAAATTCTGTTGAGCCACAAGCTACTTCACCTTCTTCAAGAAAATATGCAAAACCTGTCTTCCCGTTTTCTAAGCTTGGTGTAATTCTTGCCAATAGAACGTCATTTTTTTGAAATTTCACAGTGGTGTGTTCTGATCTAATTTCAAAATCCTCTTCATTCGCTGTCATCCCACGCTCTGACAGCGACGACATTGGAACGTATTTTATTTCCTTACCCTTATCGGCAAACGTTCTAGGATTGACCTCTATCGCTTCGGATAAATACTTTCTCTCCCATCCATCCGGCACCCCGTCGATGATTTTGACATGCGCATGACCGGGGAAGCGCAGTTGCACAAACCACTCTTTGTACAGTAGATGGGCAGACTCTTCCAACAACAGAATGCGGCGGCGGTTGTTTTCAATAAAGTCATCGTAGGCGGTAAGAATAGAAGCAACTTCATTCTGAATTGAATTATCTTGAGGAACAAAAAATTCAAAGTCGGTCAAAACTGGCTTCGTAATATAGGGAATGGCGGCTCCGCTAGTGCCCCCCATATACCGTTTTTCAAAATAGTGTTTGAACAAGTAGTAAATGAATCTCCAGTTCACCCCTTCTTTAAAGTTGAACAGAGCATAGGTTCTTTGGTAAAGGTCAAACTTCCCCGAATGCGACTTCACAAAGCCGGTGTACGAACCGTTTCCTGACACTAGTATTGCATCTGCATCGAGGAGGAATTCGTTGGAAAAAAGAGTGGTTTCCCTAGCACAAGAGAAAAATGGATATTCTCCCGTTTGTTCAGCTTGGTTGACGTCCTTCTTCCCAGTGATTATTCCAGTCAGAATGTCTGTTGTTTTCACCGACCTCCAACCATTGCGGGGTTTTCCGTTGCTCATACCCCCAACTCCCGAAAATTCTGGGCTATCTTCTCCGCTAACACTGCCGCCTCTTCATTCAGGCCCTGCAGCTCAACATGGATATCGCGCAAGGTCTCTTCGAAGTCGAAGTCCTCATCCTCCACTTCTGGGGCGACGCCGACATAGCGGCCGGGGGCGAGGCTCCAGTCGTTGGCCTTGATCTCTTTGATGTCCACCAGCTTGACCAGCCCTTCCACATCCACCAGCTCGGCATCGGGGAAACGGCTTAACAGCCAGTGGGCCTGTTTGTAGAAGTAGCGCAGCTGCTTTAGCTGTTCCACCGCTTCAGCGCGGGCGGCCTCGGCCTGTTTTTTCAAGCTGTCACGGCCGGAGCTGATGTGTTTGCTGTTCCAGGTTTCATCGCCTTTGGCGGCGAGTTCCTTTTCCGCCGTTTCAATCAGGCGGACGGCAAGCTTGCAGGCTAGGTCCAGTTGCTTGATCAGGTCGCGAGCGGTCTCGGCCAGTTGCTCTACCATGCCGCCTTGTTCGATCAGTTTGTTGAGCGGCTTGGTGTTGTCGAAACCACCCTTTTCCCACTTGGCCACAGCTTTGTCGATTGCCTTGTCGAAGGCGGAGCTGTCTTCACTTAGGGCGGCCAAGATGGCGCTGAATTCTTTCAGGTGGGCGCGTTGCTCGACGCTTTGCTGTTTATAGAACGGGGTGATTGCCTGTTCGATCTCTTGCAACACCGCGATGCAATCGTCCATGGGACGCACTTCGAGCATCTCGCCGTTCTGCTCCACGTCCATGACGTAGGCAAACCAAGCGTGGTCGAGGCAATTCTGTATGTGGCTTTGCACCAATTCGACAAAGCGCCCGCTTTCACCACGATAGAGCCAGACGATGCTGGTGAGGTTGGCCAGTTGCTCAGGGCTGAAGTCGTAGATCTTACGCGTCACCTTGCGGTAAACCTGGCGGGCGTCGAGCATCAGCACTTTGTTCATATGTGCCTTGGGTTTGTTCTTGTTGAGGAACCACAACTGACACGGCACGGTACGGGTGTAGAAGAAGTTGGAGCGGATATCGACCATCGCATCCACGTGGCCTGTCTCGATCAGTGCCTGCCGCACGGCTGCCTCGCCGCCCCCGGCGCTTGAGGATTGAGAGGACATGACAAATCCGGCACGGCCTTTGGCGTTGAGGTAACTGTAGAAGTAGGAAATCCACAGGTAGTTACCGTTGGAGACCTTGCCGCCCTTATTGACGCCGGGCAGGCCAAACGGCAGGCGGCGATCAGTTTTAATCTTGCCGGCATCCACCTCATCGACGTTAAACGGCGGGTTGGCCATGACGAAATCCACATCGCCCCACAGGCCCTCATGTGGGTCGTCGTAATAGGTGAGCACGCCACCGGCAATGTTGCCCTCCAGGCCGTGAACGCGCAGGTTCATCTTGGCCAGGCGGGTAGTGGTCTTGTTTTTTTCGTGGCCGTAGAAGGTGAGCTCGGTGCCGGGGTTCTTGTGCAGGTGTTCGACAAAGTGTGCTGACTGCACAAACATGCCACCGGAGCCGCAGGCGGGGTCGAGCACTTTGCCGTGGCCAGGCTCGATGATGTTGACGATCATTTGCACCAGCGAGATCGGCGTGAAAAACTCGCCGCCATCGTGCGCGCCCTGATTGGCGAACTGGGTGAGGAAGTATTCGTAGATGCGACCGAAGATGTCGCCACCAGCCTTCTTCAGTTCGTCCGGGTTGAGGGTGCGCAACAGCTGGCCCAGCACGTCGTTGGGGATGTTGCGGTAATCCTCCTTGGGCAACTGGCCGGTGAGTCCGGTGTAGTCTTTTTCGATAGACTCCATCGCATTGATAATCGTCTCGGCGCGATCATCGGCATCGCTAAGACTAACCAGGTGATCGAACTGGGCGGCTTCGTTGAGGAAGATCGCTCCCTTCTGGGAAAAGTCTTCCTTGGTCAGCGCGCGAGTTTTTCCTCCGCGACTGGGCAGGATTTTAATGATCTCGTCTTTGACATTCAGATAGCGGCTGTAGGCGTGGCGCAGAAAAATCAGCCCCATCACGGGCATGAAGTATTCGTTGCTGGCCAGCTCCGAGTTGGAGCGCATGGTGTCGGCGGCTTGCCACAGGCGTTTTTCGATGGCTTCGATATGCTGGAGTTGGGACATTTATCCTGGATTTTCTCGTTATGCGTTGCTACTGCGATTTTCGAATGATAGCCTTTTCCACCTTCCATCGGCTCCCTCTATTCTTCTCACCCCGTCGTAGTCTTGTACTCAGGGCCAGAGACGAAGGGAGTATCGCTCAACTAAATCTGAGGAGGCGCAACAGGTTTGGTGACGTTTCGCATTCTCTGGTTCATATCTCATGGCGAAATGCACCGACATTCACTTCAGTAAATCATCAGCGTCCGCATCGAATAGCGGACACTGTGGATTAAATTGCAATGGGCGCCGCAATGGATGGATGGGGTTCGTAGCCCACAATCTCGAAGTCTTCATACGAGTAGTCGTAAATCGAATCAGGTCTGCGACGAATGTTTAGCTGGGGGAGCGAGTGAGGCTCTCTGGTTAATTGGGTCCTAATTTGAGTCAGATGATTGGAATAAGCATGTAGGTCGCCAATGCTGATAATAATCTCATGAGGAACTAGGTCACATTGTTGAGCCAACATATGAGTTAGCAATGCAAGAGATGCTATGTTGTAGGGCAGACCAAGAAAGCTATCTGAACTACGGATGTATAGTTGCGCAGAAAGCTTATTATTAGCCACATAGAATTGATAAAGAAGGTGGCAGGGAGGTAGCGCCATTTTCCCTCTCTTGGCATTCTCCTGTGGACTCATGGACTCATCAGGCAAATACTCCACATTCCACCCATGGAACAATATCCTTCGGCTGTTCGGGTTTCGCTTCAGCGTGTCCACAACATAATCGATCTGATTGATAGTGCCGCCATCCTTTGTTGGCCATGCAGTCCATTGTTTCCCATATACAGGCCCTAGATCTCCGGTCTCTGTTGCCCACTCATTCCAAATAGACACGCCGTGGCTTTTTAACCACTCAATGTTCGTGTCTCCACTCAAGAACCAGATCAGCTCATTAGCTATACTTTTAAAATGAAGTTTTTTTGTAGTCAGTAGCGGAAACCCCACTGAAAGATCATGTCGTATTTGTCGGCCAAATACTGATGTTGTACCTGTACCGGTACGATCACCTTTTTCAGTACCGTTGGAGAGAATGTCTTGAAGCGTATCTAAATATTGTTTCATCACGAACTACCTGTAAATGAAGAAGTTGAATGACAGCCTCATAACCGCTGGCTTCGCTTAAGTTGGAGGATTTCCGAATCCTTCTTACGAATCATTTGCTGCAAAGACAGTATCTCTTGGTAAAGAAGAGCATTCTGTTCAAGAATGGCTCTAATTCTTGATCTTAGCTTATCAGGAAGTAAAGCTTCATTCTCAGCAGTGCTGCTCTCATCTGCCTTAGTACTACTTGTATCTTTTCTTTTTTGCTTAATCAACTTCAAACGATCAAGCGCCCACTGCCTATTTCTAATTGTATTTCTCGATAGCTTGGTTAGGCTGCTGATCGAGCTGACGGTTGGTTTTAGTGCTCGCCAATTTTTGGGATCTTCTATTTTTTCAAGCGCGGCAACAATGCTCTGGTCGTTTTGTTCCGAAGCTTTCTCAATATAGTCATTTAATTTGTCGGGTCGATTATTGCTCATTGGATCCCCCGTGATGAATCAGCATCAACTTGGAAATGTGGCCATCCAACTTCTCCGCAAGCCCAATCCACAACTTCTTATAATCAGCATTAGTTTCCTTTTGGGCCTCGGCATTAGCATGCTCTTTACGCATTTCTAGTACAGTTACACAGCCTTTCGTAATCACATGACTAGGACAATCAGGATCACATTGATAATCCCCGAAACATGGAGGTGGCTGATCGCCATCATTAATCGACATGAAGTTCTTCGTGCAATTTCCAATTGATGTCGGCATTAATTTAACACCACGACTGGCCATTTTCTTTATGTATTCCTCCCGTCCCTTTCCAAACAATCCAATCCCAGAAAAGAAAGTATCAATTCGAGCCTTGTGTGAGTCGGCACCGCCTCCAGCAAAAGCTGCATCTTCGCCATAGACTTCCAATAGAGCTTTCTCTCTTGCATCAGCCTTTCGCTTTGCAATTCCGGATATCAATTGAGATCTGTACTGTCCATAACCTGCGGTTACTGCATTTGGCATGCGATTAAATTGGCTATGAAAGTGTTTCAGCTGCATGCTTATAAACGGCATACCCACTTCTTGTCGAGCCAGTTGGTAAACCAGAGTTTCTCTACATTGATGAACAGAAAATCTCCAGTCAATAAACAATTTCCCAGAGTCTATCTTTTCAATCCAGCGGTTGAATTTTGTATTTAGGGCACCGGGGCTATATCCCTTGTTAAATTTTTCAGAGAACGCATTGATTGGTGAAGAGAATAGATATGGATTCCCAGTTTTGTCAGAGATAAATTGAAGAATTTCATATGCATCAAGTGTCAACTCTGTGGCTAGCCATCCCTCACTTATTGGAATATCTCTCGGATGATTCTTTACGACTTTTGATTTCAAGAACCAGAATCCATGGTCGTTAACAAGGCAGTCACGCATTAGGTATTTTGTTTCGCTTTCGCGCATCCCTGTTAATAGCAATATTGTCATCATTGCAGCACAATGGGCATCACTAAGTAATCTTGAAACATCTCCAGGACTTAAACCAAATTGATCACGAAATTCCCGATTATTTGATTTCTTGTTTTTCGCCGAATTTTCGTAGTATGCATTTAGCGCTTGAACGTAATTTTCGAGCGACTCGTTATCACCCTTGGCCGAAATCTTATCGTGCAATTCTTGGCCGATAGCAACTTTAAATTCTTGAATTACTCCTCGGCAGTATGAGATTAGAAATAGAAACTGAGCGTCCGTGAGAGTGGCGATTCCGCCATAATCCTTCACTGGGTTCCAGTTTATTGATTTTGACGAAAGATCCAGAGCCTGCCACTGAAGCGGTGCAGACAAATTCTTCTGAACCATAGGATCTGAAATCAACTTCAACGCTCTCATTAAATGAGCACTTCTACCGGGGAATCTCGGGATGCACTCCTTTAATCGTTCAAATGATATTTCGTCCAATCTTGATATTTGAATCCCATATTCTTCTTGATAACGCTTAATTACTATGGAAAAGAATTTACCCAACTCATCAATCCGACCCTTTACTGTCTTCGGATCGACCTCAGACTTAGTGCTCCTCGCATGCTTAAGTAGCTTGGGGAAATAACCATGGATGACTGCGGCGATTTTCAGATCCCTAACGATTTCAGCGGTCACACAGTATTCATATACTGCGTTATTGCTCGAATTGAAATGCCCGAATTTCGATCCGCGCCCATTTACATAATCTGCCCAGACTATGGCCGATGATGTACGCCCTGCATACATTGGAGAAGATGGGTCTATATATGGCCAACTATCTGAGCCAAAAGTGCCATTCCACACCGGCATATCATCGCTAAAAATCGCAGAACCATCTGTAATTTCATTGATGGAGGGCAAATGCTTTGTCTTAACTTTCATCAGATCCCCTGGTACACCAATTGATCAATAAGCAAGTCGTCTTGCGTGGCTGCAAGGTTAAATGCATGATCAATTATTTCTTTTGGGAAAATATTCCCCGGCTCTAATATTCCTTTAATTAGGGTGAGCGTATCCTCGTACAATCTTGCTCTCGCTTTTATTGATGGAGTATCTTCGGCGAGCGATCGAGATATTTTGGCACTGTAGGTGATGAGCTTGGGCAATGAACTTTGTGTGACTATCGAGTTGTCGCATAACAAACACATGTTCCAGTATTTACATACAGAACCCTCGATATATTGAGTAGCCTTCCTTACATTCTCGCTGGGGTTATAGGCGTTTCTGCATCCACAGCCCGATAATGTTTCGATAAACCCATCAATCAAATATTCATCTCTGTTATCAGTCTTGGCTGACAGGACTCCTCCCGCTTGCACCTCTTGTGATCGACGAGAGATTTGTTTCAAGGCCTCCAAAACAGTTTTATTGAAGACGGGTTGTAGTTGAAGTCCATCAAGGTATGTCGCGGTGGTTCGAACGCTTTTATGACCCAACACCGTTTTAACTTGAAACAAATCTGCTCCGCCTAACACAAGATTAGTTGCAAGAGTCGGGCGGCACCTAGCAATGTTGAAACTGAAGTTCTTGCCAAATACTTCCAGCAAACCCTCTTCCTTGGCGAATCGACTTCTCCATGAAATGGTTTTTCCCTTAGGCTCTATTGGCACAACGACTTTGGATTTTTCCTTCCTGGATCTTTCTACGTCTTCAAATATAAACAGTCGGCTCGCAATTTCCTTAGGGGCATCAGATCTAATTTTGGAAGTAAGCTCTTCAGTGATTGCGATGACCTTTTCAATTTTTTCAGATATTGACTCCTCGAGATACAGCTCCTCGAGTTCGAGAGTCGCAATGTGCAACTCTTTATCCTCTGATCGGCGAGCACTCGCGCCTCTGCGTTTTCGGTAAGTGATGGATGGCTGACCGGTAAGTGGGTGTTCGGAAACATAGGAGTCCAGCTCCAACATCTTCACTGATTCAACATTCAATCCAGTCAGCATTGCCAATTCAACAGCCAGCGGCATGATCAGTTTAGCGTCCACGTAAGGCCACACGCCCCACCGAGAAAAGAGTGATCGCAATCGGGCTGTAGAACAAACATAGGTCAATTTCCTTGTATGAATATCCTCATACATTGAGACCGGGTCACACTTGTATGTATTCTCGAACATCCATAATAGTGCTCGATCATCATATTGCTTTACATGAAATGGTTTAAGATTGTGCAACATCTTTTCTGTAAAAGTTAGCAGAAGGGTTCATTGGGCTGGGTGGATCAAGGGTTCATATTCAAGTAGATTTTTCCGGTCAACCATTCCTCGTCGCACTCGGCGAGCAGCGCC
>Ga0210044_10004389_pt1 | contig 19684 bp, 18 predicted proteins | sample CryGey13umfilter_2_FD_183959 | JGI IMG/M metagenome (GOLD analysis project Ga0210044, IMG submission 183959) | Groundwater microbial communities from aquifer in Utah, USA - Crystal Geyser 4/9/14 3 um filter (SPAdes) (version 2) | ecosystem: Environmental > Aquatic > Deep subsurface >... | reverse complement strand
TCCCTGCCACTAAAACGGACGCGTTCGTTTTAGTGTATATAATAACAAAGGATTTCCACATGCCGACATCTCTCATAGTCTTAATAGTTATTGCAGTTATTTTAGTTCTTATGTACAACTCTCTTGTTTCAAAGAAAAATCAGGTAGAAAACATTTTTGCGAGCGTTGATACGGTTCTTAAAAAGCGTTATGACCTCATCCCTAACCTAGTTGCTTCTGTTGGCAAATATATGGAGCATGAGAAATCTCTGCTTGAAAAAGTTACAAAACTTCGTTCTGAAGCAAATAAACCCCATATTTCAGATGAGCAAAAAATCAAACTCGGTGCACAGGTGAGTTCTGCTCTTGGTTCCATTATGATTGCAGTTGAGAATTATCCTGATTTAAAAGCAAATGAAAATGTTATGCATCTTCAATATTCACTGAACGAAATAGAAGAGCAAATTTCAGCCGCTAGACGGGCTTATAACCAAGCTGTCACAGACTACAACAACGCTATAGAGATGATTCCTACAAACTTTATGGCAAGAGCAATGAACTACTCCAAAAAAGCGGTATTTGCGATTGTAGAGTCTGAGAGAAAAAATGTAAACGTAAAAGAGCTTTTTAACTAACCGATGAAAAACGTCAGTGAATTAACAGACTTTTATTATAAAAATCTGTTTCCTACCTTAGAAGAGTTAGAGATTCAGAGAAAAAATTTAAGATATAGAATCATAATTGTTGGAATTATCTATACTTTTATTTTTATGCTTATTCTTAGTGGCATACCAACAGCAAGTCAAGGTTCCGGTGATTTTTTTGCTTTTGCACTCTTTGCTTATATTGGACTTGGCGGAGTACTTTATAAGTTTTTAACCAAAGATTATACTGATGAATTTAAAATTAAAGTCATAAAACCACTCATAAGTGCCATCGATGAAAAGCTAAACTATTCAAGTTCGATGCATGTGCCACAAAAAACTTTTGAGCGTTCAGAACTTTTTACTGCAACAGTTGATAGACTCAGTGGCAATGATCATGTCAAAGGTTACATTGATGGCACAAAACTAGAATTTTCAGACTTGCATGCCCAGAAAAGACATAGGAACTCTAAAGGCAAAGAGAGTTGGAGTACCATTTTTAAGGGACTTTTTATAGTAGCGGAGTTTAACAAAAACTTTATTGGCAAAACAGTTGTTCTTCCCGACACAGCTCAAAGTACCTTTGGCGATTTAATAGGCGGTTGGCTGCAGTCCAAAAATATGGGCAGAAACGAACTCGTAAAAATGGATGACAACGAATTTGAAAAAGAGTTTGTCGTCTACTCTACCAACCAAATAGAAGCAAGATATATACTCTCGCACTCGCTTATGCAAAGACTTCTTACATTTGCGAAAAAGTCCAAACATCCGGTTTATATCTCCTTTATCGGCGACTCAATCCACATGGCAATCTACTATGACAAAGACCTTTTTGAGCCGTCTATATTTCATTCACTTTTAAAGTATAAAATAGCTATGGAGTATGTGAGTACTCTTCATTTGGCTATTGGCATAGTAGATGAGTTAAAACTAAATCAAAAAATATGGAGCAAAAGATGAGAAACGAAACAGATATATTAGCTCTGAGTGTAAAAGATTTTTTTACCGCTACCATGCTTAAATACTCTATTTTCCCCTTTATAATTACCATAATTGTTATGTATATTGTTTTTTTCACCGTCGCCGGTATGGGACTGGAACAATTTGGAAGTATGAATATAGAGTCATCTCAAACGACTATACAAAACGGTGTCCCTCACACAGAGACGGTTAAAACACAGCTTGAGGGCAACGCTATCATGCAGTACTTCATGAGTTTTGCCCTCACTTCATGGATACTGAGCTTTTTCGTCTATGCAATCGGCGGTTTTTTCGTTTTGTATGTTTCTATTTTTGCAGCCGTTTTGGTCATTGGGTTTCTCACACCTATGGTACTTAAAGAACTACAATTTAGGCACTACCAAGATATAGAGATGACAGGGCATTCAAACATATTAGAGGGAATATTTTTAGTGCTTAAATGGTCAGTTATAATGCTCCTTTTATTTTTTATACTGATTCCCCTCTATTTTATACCTCTCGTTAATATAGTTGCACTAAACTTTCCTTTATACTACTTCTTTCATAAGATGATGACTTATGACATTTCATCAAATATCTGTACAAAAGAAGAGGACAAACAGATACGGTTTTTCAGTGCAAACAAGATTAGATTTAAAACATTAGCACTATACCTTGTATCGCTAATACCGTTTGCCATATTTTTTGGGGCTATTTTTTATGTTATTTATCTGGGACATACCTATTTTATTGAGGTTAGAAAACTAAGAGCAAATTAAAATTATTTTCAAGGGGCATAGTATGATAGAGATAAACAAAGATTTTTTGCAAACCGGCATGTCGCAAAAAGTTATAACTGAGATTCTTGTAGAAAAACTTACACCTATGTTAGATGAGTGTGCATATAATGTAAAAAGGTATAATGTACCCATGTCATTAGTTTTATTCTATGCAAATAGTGGTATTTCAGAGCTTATAACAGAACATAAAAGATTGACAGATATAGAAAATAGTGTACAAATAGATGGCTCTTATTTTACTTTTGTATTTTTACCTTTTACAGACGTACAAGACAGTTTTTCATTCATAAACCATGTTGAGTATCACGTATCAACAAAGAGTAAAATTTTAAGCGCAACATCTGCCATATGTGCTGAAACAACGAACTACTATAATTTCATAAATTCTTATTTAACTGATATATCTGCACAAAATGAAGGAGAAGTTTTAACATCCCCTTGGAAGCAAAGCGGTGTTTTTAAAACTTGCAATGATCAAACCCTACTCCGTATCTTTATCAGCATCTTTCATAACTAAGCCTCTGTAAACTTCATCTTTTGGAACAAGTCCGGCTTCATAAAGAAACTGAGATGCAACAAAGTTGGCTTTTTTTATCTTGTCATATTTGGCATAACTGAGGTATAAAATGTCTTTTGCCCGAGTGACGGCGACATAAAAAAGGCGTCTCTCTTCATCGAGTGAGCCGCCTCTTTGCATTAGTTTTCTGTTTGGAAATCGTCCGTCCATCAAGTCAACCACATAAATCTCTTTGTACTCCAAACCTTTTGAGGCATGAACACTCAGCAGGTTTACACCCTCGCCTTGGGTTAAGTCAGATGAGCCCAAAATCATGGCATTTAAAAACCGTTCGTGTTCTGAGTATGGCTTAGACAACTCCTCTAAAAGCAGCATTTTTCTCGCAATTCTCGTGAGGGATTCCTCTTTTTGTTTCTCGTCAATACTCCCATCTTTAAGGGTTGCTCTTTTTGTTGATAAAATATCGGAGATATGTTTATATAAAGATGATGCGGCTATTTTTTTTACTATGGTTTTTGGCTGTTTTATACCCTTTAAATCACGGTATAACAAGTAAAAATCATGTAAAAAAGTTGCTCCGTCTTTTGTGAGTTTGGGGTGTTTTAATATTGGATTTTTCATAAATTTACTCTCAAAGCCCAACTTCGCAAACTTGCCAACAGCCCCCAGCTCTAAAAACTCATCAAACAAACCCAACTGATGCGAAACCTTTCTTTTTTCAAAGGGATTATTCATAGATTCATCAGGAGCATACAGCCCGTAAAAAATCGAGCCGTGCCCTAGGGATTTCAGTGCAATGTACATCTCTTTTGCCATGGCACTTCCTATGCCTTTTGCAAACTCAAAAAGGTGAATAAACGCCATCATATCAGCCTCATTCACAAGTAAAGTGTACAAATCCAGCACGGCTTTAACCTCCCTAGAATCAAAAAAGCTGGTTCCGCCTTTTCTTTTACATGGAATATCAAGCTCACGAAGTCCTACTTCTATGCCGTCAGCCGAAGAGTTATTTCTAAAAATAACAGCTATCTCTTCTCTTGGCGTTTGCGAGTCTCTGATTTGCGCCGCCATAGCATGGTACTGGTCAAACAGCTCATCATAGGTTAAAAGTCTAGGCGCTTGAGCCTCATACGTTCTTGTAACTTCGAGCTTTTTTGGATAAATTCTCTCATTATGTTCTATTACTTTTGTTGCAAGGGAGAGTATTGGCATGGTTGAGCGGTAGTTTTTTGTGAGAGTGTGAACTTTGGCATGTGGAAATTTAGTTGAGAATGAACCGATTATGGAAATATCTGCACCGTTAAAAGCGTAAATACTTTGGTCGTAATCTCCAACACAAAAGAGTGAAGGCGGCTTTATAGCATCTATGAGCGTACCTTGAAGTGCATTTGTATCTTGGTACTCATCTACCAAAACTTCTTTATAACCTAAATCTTTTGATTTGCATATATCTCTGAAGTTTATGAGTAAATCGTTAAAGTTTACAAAGCCATACTCTTTTTTTAAAGCTTCAAATTCGTCAACAACATCTGCATAAATCATCGCAAATGGGTCATGCTCAGGATATTTTTCTTTTATCCAACTCTCAAAATCACGTTCAAGTTCCGTATTTTGATAAAAAGAGTAAACATCATAAAGATAGTTACCGCCATAGGGAGTAATTTCGGCGCCTATTTGCATAAAGGAACGTTTTTCAAACACAGACCTAAAGAGTGTTTTGAGCTCACGCTGTTGTTTTAAAACTACTTTTTGATCTTGCTTTTTTAGCCATCGGTAACTGACCGCATGGAAGGTTCCGGCATCTATTTTAGCCGCTATATCTTTACCAAAATACTCCGCCACCCTTTCCACCATTTCAGCCGCTGCTTTGTTTGTGAAAGTAAGGAGTAAAATTTCCTGAGGGGCAATGCCAGAGCCGAGCAAATGCCCTATGCGCCCGACTATTGTAGATGTTTTTCCAGTACCTGCTGAGGCTATAATAAGGTTTTGTGAATCAGTAGAAGTAGCAGCAGCAAATTGTTCAGGATTTAAACGAGATAATGGCAAAAACACCCCTTTTTATTTTAAGAATGAAATTATACTACGATAACCTTAGCGAGAATAAGAATTAATATTTTATATGTTAGAATACAAGACTATAAGAAGATGACAATAAGGTAACAATTATGCAAGATAAAGAGCGTTTGCTAAGCATTATATCAGATGAAACGAAAAAAAATATTGACAATTTAACTATTGTTACTCCTAGCCTCTATTCAAGTATATTCTCAAAGTTTGCGCTATCACACAATGTTAATTTAGATGAAAGTGAAATGCTTACTGATAAATTTTTAGATAAAAAGATTTCTTTACTTACAAACTTACAAAATCAAACATCAAAAAATGCCTTAGAGTTAAGCGATAACGCGACTAAAGCAATTTCAGCTATCAAAGAGAAGGATGCTTCGCTTTTAAGCCAAGTATTGAAAGAGACACAAAAGTTGCGTCAAGAAATAGAAAAACTAAAAGAATCGGTGTATAAAGATGTCTTAACCAATGCGTATAACAGAAAATGGTTATCTGACACCCACATAGATTCTGCAACTCAGAAGTTTAAACAAGCCGGCACGCTTGCAATTATAGACTTAAACTATTTCAAAATTATCAATGACACCTTTGGACACATAATAGGAGATAAAGTTTTAATTTATATGGCTAATCAGCTAAAAGAAATCAGAGGAGGTGTTCTCAGATATGGAGGAGATGAATTTGTTGTTATATTTCCTATTGAGACTACAGAAGAAGATGCCCTTTGGCAGCTAAATATTTTAAGAGAAAATATTTTACATAAAAACTTAAAAGTCAAAGATGCTGAGTTTAAACTAAGCTTTTCTTTTGGCATTCATAAGTATCTTGCCAATGAGGGATTAATCGACGTTATAGATTTTGCTGATAAAAAGATGTATATAGATAAACTCAAAATCAAAGAGAGAATCAAGGGTATTTAAACAACTTTTTAGCTATAATCGCAAAATTTCACACTAAACAATTTAAGGCTAAACAGATGTCACAAAACGGCTACGAACCACAAAAAGTAGAAAATAATTTTTATAAAATTTGGGAAGATAGAAAATATTTTGAGATAGATGGCAACAAAGCCATTCAAGAAGAGGGAAAAAATTTCTCTATTATGATGCCTCCGCCAAATGTTACGGGACGCCTCCATATTGGACATGCGCTTACCTTTACTCTTCAAGATATTATCACACGTTACAAACGAATGGATGGTTATAAAACTCTTTGGCAACCGGGAACTGACCATGCAGGAATAGCTACACAAAATGTTGTTGAGAAACAGCTTCTAGCCGAGGGAACAACTAAAGAAGAGATAGGACGTGAAAAATTTTTAGAACGTGCTTGGGCTTGGAAAGCTGAATCTGCCGGCATTATGACGGAACAACTGCGTCAGATTGGTGTTTCTCCTGCTTGGGAGAGAGAGCGTTTTACTATGGATGAGGGGCTTCAAAAGTCTGTAAAAGAGGCCTTTGTTCATCTCTATAATGAAGGTCTTATTATTCGTGGAAACTACATGGTTAACTGGTGTACGCATGACGGGGCACTCAGTGATATCGAAGTAGAACACGAAGAGCATGAGGGCAAATTTTACTACATGAAATACCCTTTTGCTGATGGCAGTGGGCATGTGGAAGTTGCAACGACAAGACCTGAAACATACTTTGGCGACACTGCGGTTATGGTTCACCCTGATGATGAGCGTTATAAAGATTTGATTGGCAAAAAAATCAAACTGCCTCTCTTGGAGCGTGAAGTCTCCATCATTGCCGATGAGCATGTTCAAATGGATTTTGGAACAGGTGTGGTTAAAGTTACCCCGGCACATGACCAAAACGACTACGAAGTTGGAAAACGCCATGATCTGGAATTTATCACGGTATTTGATGAAAAAGGTATCTTAAACGACTATGCCGGCGAGTTTAAAGGTTTAGAGCGTATGGAAGCTCGTGACATCATCGTAAGAAGACTTCAAGAAGAAGGTTTTATGGTCAAAATTGAAGAGCATAAACACCAAGTCGGACACTGTTACAGATGTAAAAATATCGTAGAGCCTTACATATCAAAACAGTGGTTTGTGCGAAAAGAAGTTGCTGATAAATCTATAGAAAAAACAAATGCAGGCGAAGCACAGTTTTTCCCGCCACACTGGATAAACTCTTACAACTCTTGGATGGGAGAACTCCGTGACTGGTGTATAAGCCGTCAACTCTGGTGGGGACATCAGATTCCGGTATTTTACTGCGACGATTGCGAGCACGAATTTGCAAGCCAAGAGTCACAGCCTTTAAGCTGTCCAAAATGTGCCTCGAAAAACCTCACGCAAGACCCTGATGTTTTAGACACTTGGTTCAGTTCTGCTTTATGGCCTTTTTCAACTCTAGGCTGGGGTAACGGCGATGTTGAGATGGACAAACTTTTTTCTTCTAGTGATATGAAAGATTTTTATCCAAATTCTCTACTTATCACGGGTTTTGACATCCTCTTTTTCTGGGTAGCAAGAATGATGATGATGGGTGAAAAGTTCAATGGAGAGCTTCCATTTAACCACATCTATCTTCATGCTCTCGTTCGTGATGAAAAGGGTGAAAAGATGAGTAAATCCAAGGGCAATGTTATCGACCCTCTGGATACAATAAACAAATACTCTGCGGACATTTTAAGATTTACTCTTGCTATTAGTGCGGCTCAGGGGCGCGATATTCGTATGAGTGCAGATAAGCTTGAACAAAACCGCAACTTTACGAACAAGCTTTACAACGCTTCAAAATACCTGCAGATGAATGTTGACGTCTTCCCTGATTTAACAGGCTTCAAAGTACAAACCAATCTTGGACGCTATATGCTCTCTCGCCTTAACTTCGCCACAAAAGAGGTGCGTGCCAACCTTGATGAGTACAAGTTTAATGACGCGGCACTTGTGATGTACAAATTTCTTTGGAATGAGTTTTGTGACTGGGGCATTGAGCTTAGCAAGGCGGACAAAGATTCTATAGTTGAACTTGGAGCTATTTTTAAAGAGGCTATGAAACTTCTTCACCCTTTTATGCCTTTTATTACAGAATATCTTTACCATGAACTTTCACTTACTTCTTTAGAGAGTGCAGAGTCAATTATGGTAATGAAATACCCGAGCAAAACGAAAAAACGCAAAGAAGAGGCAAAATTTGAAATCATTATGGATGCTATCATCTCTATCAGACGTGCGAAAGTCCTTGTTGATTTAGCCAACCAAAAAATTGAACGTGCATTTGTAAAAATAGACGCAATAAGTGAAGAAGACAAAGCGATGATGTTGCCATTCATTACAAGACTTGCAAAAGTAGAAACCTTAGAGTTTACAAACTTTAAAATACAAAATGCCGTCAGTGATATAGCTGATTTTTGTGAGAGTTTCATACCGACTGATTCGGTAGATTTAAGTTCAATTATTTCAAAACTCACCAAGCAAGATGAAAAACTTCAAAAAGAGATAGATAAACTCAGCGGTATGTTAAGTAGTGAAAGGTTTGTGGCAAACGCACCTGAAGATGTTCTCGCTAAGAACCGTGAGTTATTAGCCGATGCTTCAACAAAGAGAGAGAAAGTTTTAGAGCAGTTAAACTCTCTTAACAAATAAAACTGCATAATTCCGGAAACTTTTCCGGAATTACATCAATAGCGTGTTAATCTTGAAACAACATTATTAATACTGTCTGAGAAGAGAGTATATAAGAATGGTTCTAAATCTTTAGAAGTATATGATGGTTTCATCCACTTGCCGGCTTTTTGCACAAAGTTCTGCTTAATAGTCTTGTTACCTCTTTTCACAACTACTTCAATCTCTATGGTACCTTGAAGATTTTCATCAAAACTTTTGTTAGTATGAACTATTTTTATGTTTTTAATGTAGACTTCGACATTTATATAGGCAGTCTCTGCTGTAGTTTGGGTATTAAATCCTGCTAAGTTGAGTGCATGACCTAAACCCTCTTTATACTTTTGAGTAAAATCTACATCACTAAAAAGCGTTAATGTTTTTTTACCGTTTTTCTCAGCATACCCTACGGTTCGCTGATCCATTCTCGTGTCTTTAACAAGGCTAAGATAAACAGTTTTTTTCTCCTGTGATATCTCTGAGGCATAGTCGGCTTTATAAGAATCAAGTCCAATAGAGACATTTTTATAAGAACATCCTCCGAGCAACAACGTGATAAGAACTACATAAAATAAATTTTTCAAAAATAACATCCTTTAAATAAGTTGCTACCATTATACATGACATTTTATTTATAAATGAGTTGAAAGGAGTTTGCCTTATTTTATGCCACACTTAACAAAGTCGGTGCGACTTTTATTTTTTAAGTGCAGGCACAAAATACTGTTACTATTGGCGTTGTTAAAAGGATGCTTAGCACTCGGTCACTTTATATCTTGGTGCAAACTACTTCTCTGAGTAAAGCTTATCATTTGGATAGTTTGGTTTATCTATTTGTGGCTTTTTAGTCTCTTTTATATCGTAGTGAACGACATCTCCTGCCTGAAGGGCGCTCAGTAATAAAACTGCAGTTAATATGATTTTTTTCATGGTATTTCCTTTGGTAAGAGCAAATTATGCTCTAAAATTTTAAATCGGACAAATTTTATCCGATTTAACTTTTATTGCTAGTATATTTGTTAATTAGTGACTTTATGTAAGATAATTTTAATATAATTATATAATTTTAAGATATGTTAGCGAAAGGCAACTCGCTTAATAGGCGGCTCGTAGTGAGGATCTTTCCCTTGTATTGTCCATAATTTTTTACTTATTGCAGATATTGCATTTGAAAAATCATCATCTATAAAACTTAGAAAATCTAAATTAGAAAAATTTTTTTCTAGCAACTCTTTCTCGTATTTAAAATTTTCTTTTGTGTTTTTGTTCGACTCTAAGCCAATACTCTGAGATGTTTGAAGATTTGCCAGAAACCACATGGCAAGAAATTTCTCTGAATATTTATTTAAAATATAACGAGAGAAATTTTCAAAATCTTTGTATTCGCTCTGTTCAAAAATAGCAATAATTAGAGTTATAACCTTATACAGATGTTCAAAAGGAACCATAGAAAATATCATACGCCCGACAGAAGTTCCACTGGAATGTTGTGCTCCTATAAATACCCTTACTCCACCTTGTGTGTCTCCGAAATTATTTGTTTTAAGACCTATTAAGCCAATGTCGCTATGATAATGTTTTGCACACCCTTTCGCACATCCAGAAAAACCAACTTGAATAGAATGTTCTCTTATCTTATTTAAGGGTAAGTAAGATGTCTCGTCTTTAATGTTCCAAAATGAATAAGGGCAGAGAGTGCCCGCACAAGTAAGAACAGTAGAACTCTCTTTTTGCGATGAAAAAGGTGTAGTGCCCTCTTTGAGTCCAAGCAAATATATATTTTGGTCAATACCGATGCGAATCTCGGCGTGGTTCAGTGTGGCGTACTCCGAAATTTGTTTTATCTCGTTTGCATCAATTCTTGCAAAATCCGTCAAATAGCAGAATGCATAAGTTGCATCTTTAAGTACCTCATGCGAAGAGAACTTCTTTTTTTCAAGTAGTAAACTCCCTGCTTTTTGAAGTTTTCTTGAGAATTGCGTTTGGATAAGTTCTTTTAATTTATCCATACCTATATCTTCAATCAAATAAATTAAACGATTTTTTGAACGTGAGAAACGAGAACCATGAAGATAAAAGACTTCAACAAAGGCTTTGAAAAAATCAAATACTTCATCGGGAGATAAAAAAATGTCGGCATCCTGCGCTACATCCGTATTTTTGCCACCCATAAAAACATTAAAACCTAGAGTGTCACTTTTTTTTGCCAATGCGAAATAGATGTCATTAGCAAAAAAAGAGCTAACATTAGCATAATTACCCGATATTGCAATAGATACTCTACGTGGAAGCATGCCAACATAACGTGGATTTTTTAAAATATACTTCTGCATCTTTAAGATGAGCGGATAAACTTCTATCTCACTATATTTTCCACGACCATCATATACATCCGTCACAATATTTCTAATATTGTCGCCAAAGCTTTGCCATGAAGTAAGACCAAGGGAATTTATCTTTTTAAAAATGTCTAAAACATTGTCAGATTCAATGCCGTGAAGTTGAACACCGCCTCTTGCTGTAAGGATTATATGAAGGTCGTACATTGTTGCAACTTCTGCAATACTCGTAAATTGTTTTGCACTTAATCTGCCTGCCGGAACACGAAGTCTCATAGTAAATTCATCTTCTAAAAAATCGGTAGTAAATATGCCGAAGTCCTGAAGATAAAACCGATCTCCCTCACTTAAACTCTCAAAATCAAGAGTCTCAAACACTTCAAAATAATCATAAGGACGCATTCTTTCTTTGTAACGCTCATGTTTATTTAGTTTGCCTTTTAGCTCTTGGTTCTGCATATAACACCCCTATTTTAAAATGAATAATACAAAAAAGTTGAGTCAAATGTCATGACCTGTATCAATAACTAAAGCATCAAGGGCATTTGATTTATTAAAAAATTTTTCTTATACCTCAAACATTATCTGGGAAAGAAAAATGATTATAACGACTAAAATAAAGGGGAATATATGGCTCTTAAATACAAGAGGCTGAATGCCAAAAAACACCTGTAAAACTCCGCGAAGCCCGAGCCAAAGACCTAAAAATGCTTTTATAGAAAGAAGTATTTGAAAATTTGACAAACCATCTTCACCTATAGTTCCAAAGTTCGTAAAAATCAAGTATATTCCCGAGAGTACGGCTATGATTAAACTTTTGGGAACTACCTGCCTTACATATTTCATAAAATACTCTCGTACTTTACTATGCTCCTCACCGCTTAAATCTTTTTTCATTTTGTTTAAAAATAAATTGTCGGTAAATAAAAAACCGCCGTAAATAAATACTGAAAAAATATGTACAAGATGTACAACTAAATATGTCATAGAAATCCTTTTATCGTGGCATGTTGAAATCCACATGCCAAACATTGAGTTTGGGCTGTTTAATCTTTTTTAACGACAATAAAACTCTCAGGCTTTAAAGGTCTGTACTTTGGCATACTCTGCCCAATACTTGCATTCATATACGTTGGGTCGGCAAGAACAAGCTCTCTTTTGCCATCATAAACTTTATCGCCTTGCATAGGAACATGCAGGGCTGTTGCCATATGGTCTTTATATTTAACGCCGACAACACCTATGCCAAAGAGTTCTTTAATCAAATAGGAAAAAAGTACGGCTCTGTCTTCACAATCAGACTTGTTAAAATAGAGTGTCTCTTGGGCGAACATAACCTTTTCTCTGCCAAACTGCTGCTCATCTGTTTCATAATCAAAAGATTTTTGAACAAAATGCAAAACAAAGTTTAAAGCATCACTCGCTTTTTTTCCATCTACATGTTTTTTGAGTGAAGAAGCAATATATTTATATGTATTGGTATCAAGCGGAGCATTAAAAAAGGTATCATAATCAGCCTGCGGATACGTTGCCATAAAATCAATAAGATTTTGATTGTAGCTAAAAGGTATGCTGTAACTCTCTCCAAGTTCTTCAAAAGTAAGGGTTTTACTTTTTTTATTTGATGGAAAATTCGGCAGAGTTTTCATAGATAAATCAAGCGCTTTGTCTGCTCCGGGGTAATTTTGTTTATAAGAATAGATCTGCCCGACATTGCCCTTGGAGTAGTTTGCAACAACATAAAACTTATCTTTGCCAAAACTATAATTCGGAGTTGAGTAGATACTCTTTTTAGAGTAATGCATTAAAACCACATGCTTCTCGGCTAACCCTACTTTTACCGCATAGCCCAGTTTGTTAAAAATAAACCAGCTTAAAAGTTTTGTATCATCTTCATTTTGAAAAATTTGTTCAGAAATGTCAAAAACTAAGAGGTAAACTCCCCAATCGTTCAGGTTCATCACCCTACTCACTCTTGAAATCTCACTTATCAACTCTGCATGTTCACTTGAAGCTGCCGAGCCAAAAAAGTTTGTTATTCCCTTTTGCTCTTTGGGATAATATTTTGCATTTTTTAAGCCTTTAGGTATATCAAAACCTAAAGGCGTTCCAAAAAAGTTAAGAACTATATCTTTTTTTACTACTTTTGGAGCCTCTTTTGTCGGAGTTACGTCAACTATAGTTTTTTGCGGTTCAACTGCAGGCTCTTCAATGAATTTCTGTACAGGTTTAGGTTCAATATGCTCTATCGGCTTGATTTTTACACTTATTGTTGGACCGACACTTTTAATGGGTATAGGTTTTGCGGGAGCTATAGTTTTTGGTTTTGGCTTTTCATATAAAGGAGTCCCCTTAAAAGCATTATAAGCTTCCCACTGCTGTGTTAAGTATTTGTTAAAAGCGTTATCTCTTTCATCTTTGTATTGTTTAAAAGAGTCTGCTTGAGACCTTTTAAAATCTTCAAAATTTTGTGCACTAAGTACAGATGCACTTAGCAGCAATGCTACACTAAAATGGCCAAACAGCTTTAATAATTTTGGTTCCCCAACCTTGTTTTGTTGCACGGTCTACATCTCCTTCTATCTTATAAAGTATTTTAGCTTCACTCATCTGAGCAGAAGTAATTCCGTTGAGCTGATTTATATCATATGGACGGATAACACCGCTAATCTGTATGATTTGTTTTTGATCATCTACCAAAATTTCACGCTTTCCTGAAATATAATAGTTTCCATTTTGAAGAACTTTCACTATTCTAGCGGAGACCGTTGTTGTAAAGGAGGCATCTTTCGTTGCACTTCCCTTACCTCCGAATGAGTTGGAGGTATTACTGCTAAAGCCAACTCCTGCTAAAGCATTAAGCTTTGAAACCGCTGAATCAACAGTTGGATTTATTCCCGCGGATGTAAAAGCACCCCCGCCAAGAGTTGTTGAATCATTCTCGGATAAACTTTTTGCACCGGTATTGGTACTCGTTGCATTTTCAGAAATAACAACCCTCACTATATCATTGACATGCATAGCTTTATGGTCTGAAAAGAGCGGATTATCACCCTGCCCAAAAATACTGCCAGTAGAAGCGAAATCCTGTTTATCTTCTTTTGATGGCATCTCTTCAACATATACGGGAGGCTCAAAGTTTATCTCAGGCTCGGTTAAATTAGCCGTACATCCAGCGAAAATAAGTATAGCATAAAAAAATATTGAAGTCATTAAAAATTGTTTTATCATTGTTGTCTCTTTGTAAGTAATAGGTGGTTTAGTTATAATGGTAGCAATTTTAGTTCCAAGGATTTTTATGAGTTTAAGAGAAACAATCAACGAAGAGATAAAAAATGCTATGAAAGCCAAAGAGACAAAAAAAAGAGATGCCCTGCGTCTTTTAACAAGTGCTTTTAAGCAAGTAGAAGTAGATGAGAGAAAAGAGTTAAGTGACGAAGATGTTATAAAAATTATACAAGCACAGGTAAAAAGAAGAAACGATGCAGCAGCGCAATACAGAGATGCCGGTCGTGATGATTTACTTCAAATAGAACTGTATGAAATATCTTGCTATTCGCCATATCTTCCCGCACAACTCAGTGATGATGAGCTCTCTATCGCTTTAAAAGAGATTATAGGTAAAGTAGGCGCTACTTCACTCAAAGATATGGGTAAAGTTATGGGAATGGCAAGCAAAGAGTTAGCCTGTAAGGTTGATGGAAAAAGAATTAATGAGTGCGTTAAAACACTTTTAGCTTAAAAGTATTGGCATGTGGAAATTGGTTCCACATGTGCTGTGAGTAAAACGAGGAAGTACTCTTGGGGTGCCAAGAATTTAACCGTGCTTTAGTTTATGTAAAGCAATTTCCTCGTCATCTTCGCGCATCAAAGACTCACCGACCAAAAAGGCATCAACTCCCGCCTTAGATAAATCTTCTAGTTGCTCATGCTCATAAATTCCACTCTCGGCTACAATTATCTTTCCATTTGGAATCAATGGAATTAAATCATAACAGAGGTTCATATTCATTTCAAAAGTTTGTAAGTTTCTATGATTTATTCCAATAATATCGCTGCCCGCATAGATGGCTTTGACTAAATCGGACTTATCGTGAACCTCAACTAAAGCTTCCATTCCAAGGTGTCTAGTGTAACCTAGCAGCTCTTTTAACTCTGATTTTGAGAGTGCCGCAGCTATAAGTAAAATAAAATCTGCTCCGTGAACTGTAGCTTCTAAAACTTGGTACTTGGAGACTATAAAATCTTTTCTTAATAGCGGAATACCGACATATCTTCTAATCCCACCCAGATAATCTAAGGAGCCTTGAAAAAAATGAGGTTCGGTCAAAACAGAAATAGCACTCGCCCCGCCTCTCTCGTAGGCTTGGGCAATAGCTAAGGGGTCAAAGTTTTCACGTATAACACCTCTTGAGGGTGAAGCTTTTTTTACCTCGGCTATGATTCTATAGGGATCTTGCTCTGTAGCTTTTAGGTAGGGAATAACATCTCTTGGAACTCTGGCGTTAAATGCTAAAGAGCGTCCAAGCCAATCTAGTGAAAAATTTTTCTCTCGTATGGCTAAATCTTCTTTTGTTTTTTTAATAATATCATCTAAAATCATTTTGTATTCTTGCCTTTGTTTGTTTTCTTTTTTTGCTCTTTTACACACTTTTGAATGGCTTTTAAATGAAGCCTTACTTCTTTGTCGTCTGCGCCTTCTAAGGTAAGAACTTTTTTCATTATTTTTTCAGCTTTAGCACAATCGCCCAATTTATAATATCCCCAGGCTAAAGAGTCTAAATAAAAAGCAGAGTTTGGGTCATTTTTCATAGCACTTTGCACATGTTTCATGCCGCCTTTGACATCTATTTCATTATCTATCAGTAAATAACCCAAGTAGTTTAAATAGAGCGGGCTTTTATCACTTTTAATGACGCTTTGTAATTTCCTTATAACTCTATGAAGCATCACTTTGTCATTTTTGTTTGTAGCACTCTCAAATTCATAAATTGCACTTTGCCCGAGGTAAGCTGCTTCGCCGATTTTAGTGTAAAGCTTATCTGCCAAAGGAAATGCTTTAGCATAATTTTTAGAATTCGCATAGAGTTGTAAAAGCAAAATATCGTCACTTTGAGAACTCTCTAAAAAACTGATAAGTTTTATATACTCTTTTTTATATCCGTAAATTTGAACTATCTTGGTTGAAATTTCCTCACTGTTGTCTATTTGATACAACCTAAGATAGGCAGAAAGAAGTCCATCTATATTATTTTCATTACTGTAAAAACCAATAAGTCTTGCACATATAAGCCTTGAGCATCCATGCACTCTCGTATGTGTTTCTAACTGGGCAATAGCATCTTTTTTTCTTTGTAAATTAACGTAGAGAACAATAGACATCTTGTCGAGCACTTCTTCACTGTAGTCTTTTGCATAAGCACTCTCTAAATATTTCATGGCTGTGTCAAACTTTTTTTCTTCTATATAAATATCACTCACGAGCACATAATCATCGACTGCCTTTGATTTCTCAACTAAAGCAATAGCCAAAATTTTCGCCTCTTCAAGTCGTAATAGCTGAACTAATGCTACTATTTTTAGACGAGTTAAAACAAAATCATCCAATGAAGTATCAAGCAGTGTGTCAATTCTTGAAATTGCATGTTCATTTTTCCCGGCTGCTAAGTCATTTTGAAGCGAGCGGTAAAGATACTCTTTTTTATTCGATTTTTCATATAGAGTGTTAAATATACTTGATGAAGCCTCGTACTTTTTTACCTGTTCAGTTCTTAATGCTATTAATATATAGGCATCTTCTTCTTCAAATACTTTGACATTTGGCTTCACTTCAGGAGATGAAAATATCCCTACACAACCGCTGAAAATCAACAATAAAAAAGAAAATATTATTATTTTAATCATTTATAATTCCTGGACACTCTAGCTTTAACTCATCAACTCTTGTTTTAAAATAACTCCAAAACGGGAAAGTTCTGCATTGCAGAGGTCTCACATCATAAATAGTGCAACCATTGGAAGCTCTGTCATAAAACATGCACTCATAAGAATCATTATGCATTTTTTCTTTAATAGAGTATTCGTGGTCCGTTTTAAAAAGATATTTTGCCACAAACTCTTTAATATCTAAGTTTAAAAGCTGGGAAATTTTTTCAATTTCCTCTTTGGTAACATAAATATACCCACTCTCACCCGTGCAACATCTTCCTTGGCATGTGGAACACGCTGATGAATCAAAAGCATAATCAAAACCCTCTTTTTTTATTAAATCTGACATTTAATACTCTGTGTTTTGGCTTTTTTATAAATAGCTTGTGCCTTTTGTGAAAACTCATTTCCATCAAAACTAATAAAGGGTTCCCAAACTTTCATAAGAGATTTTGACCCGTTTTTAACATGTAACATCACTAAAGAAGCCTTTTTATCTATTTTTGGATGAACAAATTGAACATCGATAACCCTAAGCTTAACCTTGTCAAGCTCTGCACAGATCAAACCAAACTGAGATGCATCATAGCAAAATATAAAATGGGACTGCGGTTTTAAAAGTTGTGAAACCTTTTTAAAAAAATCTTTTAACGGCAAGTTTATATTATAGCGTGCATTAAACAACATTTTATCTTCGCTTTTAGAGGCACCCTCATGATAAAAGGGAGGGTTTGAGATAATATAATCATATTTCAGATTTTCATCAAGCTCTAAAAAACTGCCTCTGTGCATCTTATACTCTATTTTGTTAACTCTGGCATTGGTAGTTGCATAGTGAATAAATACTTCTTGCTTTTCAACAGCTTCAAGTTCTACTTTTTTGTTATCTCTTGCAACTAAAAGACCGACAACTCCGCACCCTGCCCCAACATCGAGAACTTTACCTTTGGGACTAAAAGAGTCTATAAAGTCATATAAAAAAACAGAGTCGCTGTTGTAACAGTAGCCATCCTGCGGTTGGTAAAGAAGCATAAAATAAAGTACCTTGAAAACATTTTAGATATAATTTTGTAATTATAGCAAAGAGGTATTAAATAACCATGATTATTATTCCAGCGCGATTAGCATCCACAAGATTTCCACAAAAAGTTTTAGCAGATATTGGCGGCTTACCTATGGTTGTACGAACTGCAAAAAGAGTAGCACATTTGGACAGAGTTGTAGTTGCCGCAGACGATGAGTCCATCATTTCCACATGCCAGGCTCATGGTATAGAAGCTCTGCTTACATCTACAACGCACAAAAGCGGAACAGACCGAATATATGAATGTTCTACAATCTTAGGTTTAGATGATGATGAAATTATTATTAATGTTCAAGCGGATGAGCCTTTTATAGAGCCAGAGGTCGTTCAAGCACTTATGTGTAAGCTTAAAACTCTCCAAGATAAAAATGAACCCTTTATCATGGGTAGTTGCTACAATGCCATTAACGCAGACTCAGCAAAAGACCCTAATCTGGTAAAGGTGGTTCTTGATGATGAGGAGAACGCTATATACTTCTCCCGCTCTTTAATTCCATACAACAGAAGCGGAAGAGCAAATTATTTCGGTCATATAGGTATTTACGGATTTAGCAAAAAAAGTTTAAAAGAGTTTTGTAACCTCGCCGATGCCCCAATAGAGGACATTGAAGGTTTAGAGCAGCTTCGTGCAGTTTATCATCAAAAGAAAATAACAATGCTTAAAGTTTCAAGCACGGGTTTTGGAATTGATACACCTGAAGATTTAAAAAGAGCTATAGAAATTTTTCTTTAGAAACTCAAAGCAGTTTAAAACAATCACTTAAGGGACAGATTGATATAATCTTCATTTAATATTAAAAAATTATTTAAAATTTAATTTTACGTAAAGGTACAAAAACAATTATGCCAAAAATACAAAGTATTCTAAAAATAGTTCTGTTATTTTTTCTGCTCAATGCACTTCTTAACGCAGCCCAAACGCCCATTTCCATCAAACTAAAATGCAAACACCAGTTCCAATTTGCAGGATACTATATGGCTAAAGAGAAAGGCTTCTATAAAGAGTCTGGTTTAGATGTTAAAATAATAGAAGGCGATAGTAAAAATATCTTTAATGATGTTGAAAATACTAAGGTTGATTTTGAAATAACTGGTTCTGGCATTGTCTATGAAAGACTGCGTGGCAATCCGGTTGTTGTGCTTGGAGCTGTATTTCAACACTCACCAACACATTTGATGGTAAGTAAAGATTCAAATATTACAAAACTCAGCGACCTAATCGCAAAGAGGGTTATGTTGCCTCATGACCGCACGCAAACAGCAGAAATCTCTACTATGTTTAACAAGGCGGGGATTAATGAAAATCAAATCACTATTAAAGATAGCTCTTCTAATGTAATGTCGCTTATCAACGGCGAGACTGACGCCTTAAATATTTATATAAGTAATGAGCCCTATATGATGGAACAGCTCGGTATCAAGTACAGACTCTTTCGCCCACAAGACTACGGTATTGATTTTTATAGTGATATTTTATTTACTTCAGAGAAAATGGTATTACAGAGTCCCCAAACAGTTAAAGACTTTACCTATGCAAGTTTCAAAGGCTGGGAGTACGCTTTTGAGCATATAGATGAGACTATTACGGTGATTCTTAAAAAATACAACACTCAAAATAAAACTGCAGCTCAGCTGCGATTTGAAGCCGAGGAACTTAAAAAATTGATTGATGCCCCTGTTGTCGAGATAGGGCATATGAGTGAAGAGCGTTGGAAAAATATTGCTCAGCATTTTAAAGAGCTTA
>Ga0210044_10004386_pt1 | contig 19691 bp, 21 predicted proteins | sample CryGey13umfilter_2_FD_183959 | JGI IMG/M metagenome (GOLD analysis project Ga0210044, IMG submission 183959) | Groundwater microbial communities from aquifer in Utah, USA - Crystal Geyser 4/9/14 3 um filter (SPAdes) (version 2) | ecosystem: Environmental > Aquatic > Deep subsurface >... | reverse complement strand
CCCCGGCAACCCGGTGGAGGGTCTCCGCGGTCGGGTTTGGCGCCGGGCCTTCCAGACGCTGCCAGTGGACCCGGGTGATGCGGGCGCGCTTGGCGGCCTCTGCCTGCGTCAGCCCCGTTTGGGTCCGGAGGGCAACGATGTGGCCAGCCAGGCGCTTCTGAAACTGTCGAAATGTCATGATCATCGGATCAAAACACAGGCGCTCCTGGCTGGCTACATCAATGTTGCTCGGCGAGTCTTGCTGCGATCAGTTCAGGGTTGAGCCATCATGGCCTGCCCAGCCCACCTTTCACCTCTCACCGCGATTTGCCGGGCGAGGATACGCAGGCCGCATGGGCCCTGTACCCGGCCCTGAGAGCTGCCTTCACCGTCTTGAAGATCGCCGTGCAGCTCTTGCAGCGATAGTGTGCGCAGCCGGGGGCGTGGAACACGCGCGAGCGCACGTTGCCCCGCAGCGGCTTGGCCCGGTGCCGGAAGTCCCACGGTGCGGTAGGGTTCGGGTCTGCCCACAGGCCACGCCTCGCCTTGCGGGCCTCTTCCTCGAAGAACGCGAGCATCTTGGCCCGCGGGGCGTATTTCCGGTACCACCAGGCCAGCCCGGCCTTGATGAGCTCCTCGTTGAGCGACCTGTCACCGAACATGACCTCGCCCACGGTGCGGCCGTACTTGTCGGTGGTGGCCACCTTGACCGTGACCGGCTTGCCGAAGACCAGCCTGGAGGTGAACTGCTTGGCCTTCTGGCCGAACGGCTGCTTCTTTTCCGGGCAGTCGACGCTGTGGAGCCGAATGCGGACCTGGCGTCGATCGACCAGCACCGTGACCGTGTCGCCATCGGCGACCGCCACCACCTTGCCGTGCAGAACGACCGGGCGTGAGCTTGGGCCGGCAACGGCGGGACCGATCGCCATGAGGCCAAGGATGGCGGTGAGCGCCACCACCGCCAACATGGCTTGTGCTGTACGATCTCGTGGTCGAACCATAATCGTCGCCTCTTTCAACCGGTTGATTTCAATTAGCTATAGTCCAACAAGGAGTGCTGACAATACGACCCAGGGACCCGTGCGTACCAGGTGGGGTATGGGCCGCGGGGTGCCCCTGCATCAACGTACACAGGGGCACCCCCTCGAACGGGCCGTGGAAAATGTCGGGGGTGGAGATATGTCGAGGATCGGACCCGACCCTCGACACGGACTACTTGCCCTTGGCACTCAACACGAACGGGTAGGAGACGATGACGATGCCGCCGCCTTTGGGCTTGGGGAAGAGCCAGCGCTGCACCGCCTGGGCGATGCAGGAGTCAACTGCGTCGTTCTTCAACGTCGAGCTGGCCACCTTGGAGACCTCAACCTGGCCCGTGGCGGCGATGGTGAACTGCACCACCACGCGGCCGTAGAGGTTCGGGTTGCCCTGCAGCTCCACCTGGTAGCAGTACTTCACCTCGTTGATGTGACGCCGGATGATGCGGTGGATGATCTCCTTGTCCAGCGCCCCACGGACCTCCGCTTGGCCGGCAATCACCTGGGGCGCGCCACCGCCCCCACGCAGTCGGTCATGCACACCTGCGTTCTTGGCCGCGTCCTCCGCCAGGCGCCGGGCCAAATGTGGATCGGGGTTGTCCTTCGGGCCTTTGAGGCCCCACCCCTTTTCGGCAGGCTCTTTCGTTTCGGCAACGGAGGCCGAGTCCGGCTCCCGAGGCTCCTCTCTCTTCGCTGCGGATGTCGAAGTTCGTGCTGGCTCCTTTGCCGGCACGCAGACGCCCTCCCACTCCAGGCACTCCTCGAACGGAATGTCTGCGTCTTTCTTGATCCTGAACGCACACGAGTCGTACGAGTCGCTCGTGAGATCGGAGCACGTCTTTTTGATCTTGGCCGTCAGCGCCAGTTCCCATGCGTCGCTCGCTTTTGAGCAGGGACGTTGGCCGAGGAGAGTATCGGGGTTCTCGAGCCACGGCTGGCACGTGTGCCCCGGTGGGCAGTGGCCGTCTTGGTGCTCACGATCGCCCACGCACTTGAGAGCACAGACAGGGCCCGGGAACTTGTATCCCAAGTTCCTCATGGTGGTAGCGCGCTTGCCGCTGAAGGCGCAGTAGGCCGGCTTGGCGCAATCGTCGTCGGTCTTGCAGCGACTGCCAACTTCGGCCCCTCTGAGGAGGAAGAAGGCCACGATGACGCCACCCAGAAGGACCAGTGTAACGGCGACGGCGATCAGCCCCGTAGGGAACTTGCGGCGAGGCGGCCACGAGGGGACAGGTGCCGGGATCGACCTGAACCCTGGTGGCACAGACGCTGCTGGGGTTGCGGGCCGAGGCGGCGTCGGTTCCGGATGCATGGGCATCGAAGGCGGTCCCAACGGTGCTGGTGACGATGTGGGCGCAGGTTCGACGGACGTTGACGTTGGTGGCTGCTGCTCGCTGTCCGCTGGAGCGCGCGAGATCGAGTCGGGTTGGCGGTTCAGCATTTCGCTGCAGTAACGGCACTTGATCGCGGCAGCCTTGATGGTCTCGCCGCAGTAGGGGCAAGGCTTGGTATCGGTGGTCATCGTCTGGACTCCATGCTGACTATGGTTGTCGAGCGGAGAAACGTGATGCTGCCGGCGGCGCTGGTGTAGCCCACGACCACAGCATGGTGAGTTCGCGCGTTGCGAGGAGGATCGGCGCGAAGTAGAAGACCACGCGCAAGAGCGTCAAGCCGCCGGAGGACGCCGGAACTTCCAGAGCCAGCTTGGTGTAGACCAGCACCAGCATCAGGTAGCCCAGGGGAGCGCCGAGGAGGAGTGCCCAGATGCGCGGCGCGTCGAGCAAGAGGGCCACCAGTATGGCTGCGAAGAAGTAGAAGCCCTTCAGCGTCAACCCACCACTCTTCGTGGCGCTGGCAAGGACCAGACCGAGCATGGCGCCAACAACGATGGCGGCGAGTAGACGCGGCGCGATCCCTTTCCACCGGGAACGGACGAGGTGCAGGGCCACGGGGCAGGCGAACAGGAACAACAGCAAACGGATCGAGCCGTCATCGAAGGAGATCCCGAAGATCTTCTCCACCTTTGCTGCAGCCAGTACGTCGCCCGACTTGGCGACGCCGATCATGATCTGCAGGCCGATGTACTCGAGCAGCATGAGGACGAGCCAGACGCCGATCGAGATGCCAAGCATGAGCAGCGAAGCAAACCGCGGGTCGATGTGCGGTTTGGGCGCAGGGCCTGCAGGTCGGGCCATTGGTGCTGTGGCTGGCGAGACCGATTCCCCGCAGAAGGGGCAGGTCGACGCACTCGGGTCAATCTGCTCGCTGCAGAACGGGCAGCTTCTCTTGGTCATTGTATCCCTCCTCAGTCACTGCCGATGGGCGGACTACTCGTACTTGAACGGGTACGTCACTGTGATGGGCTCCCCTTGAAACGGCCGGAACCGCGCCAGCGTCACGGCCGCCTGAAGGCAGGTCGAGACAGGCAAGTGAGCGACGCTCCGATGGACCCTGGCCCGGATGACTCGGCCGCTGGGATCAATGGTGATCTGGACGGTGAACACGCCGGGGGTCTTGAAGGCCTCGAAGCACTGCTGCACATGCGGCCGGGCCACCTGGATCCCGGCGCGGATGTCCTCGCGGGTCAGGGGGCCGGCCGGGGTGGTATTGCCGGGCGAGGGGCCGGCGGCGTCCGGGCGCTTGGCCTTCACGGCCGCGTCCTTCTTCGCCACCGCCTGTCCAGCATCCGGTGAGGCCGGGGTTGCCGTCGTCCGCGGCTCCGGCTCTTGATCTGCCACCACGGGTTGCTCCTGCGGGTCGGAGGGGGCGGAGGTCTCGGAAGCGGCTGCTGTCGGTCGCGTCGCTTTCGAGGGTGGAAGCGGGGACGTCCTGTCCGCGCTGGTTCCCGTGGAGGCGCGCGGACCAGCGCCAGCGAGATCGGCATGTAGCTTGGCGACCAGCGCTGCGTCCGCAGGGCGGCGAGCGTCCGGGGTCTGAGCTACCGCGAGCATCACCCTGCTGTCGGGGTGGAACACCATCGAGTCGGGATGGCCCGGGACCTTTGCCACCTGGTCCCTGTCAGTTGATGGCATGAAGAAGTAGACACCCATCCCGACCACAACCACCGCGCCCGCGAGGAGAGCTGGCACGCGCCACCCCCTGCGGGTGGGCACCCGCAGCGGCAGGTTGGCCGGAAGCTCCAAGCTGTCCTCGAGCGGAGGTCTCTCAGGCGCGAGCTCGGGCGCTGCGCCAGGGTGGGGAACATCCTCCGGAGTGGGGCCAAGGTCGGCTTCTGCGGCTGGCGCCTCAATGGCGGGCGGGGCATCGAGGCAGGGTGCAACGGCAGCCAGTGCCTCCGCCGGCTGCCAGGTGGGCTGAGCGGCAGGGGGCTCGACAGGGGGCGAGACAGGCGACGTTCTGTGCTCCCCTGGCTCCGGAGCGGGGCTCGCGTCGAGCACCTCGTCGCACTCCGGGCACACGGCCACGCCGACAGGGATCTGCTCGCAGCAGGCCGGGCACTGCCAGGTCGCGTTGCCCTTGAGAGCGCCGAACCTGGCATGGTCGAGGACCTCGCCGCAGTACCTGCACTTGATCGCACTGGCCTTGATGGTCTCGGCGCAGTACGGACAGGTCGTCGTGGTGTGGTTCTCAGCCATGATCTCACCTGGCGATAGCCACGAGGGCCTTCAGCGCCGTCCTGGCCGCGTTCGAGGTCCGGTCGCCAGCCGGGGCATCGAATACCTTCTGCACCACGGAGCCGAAGGGATCTTCCTCGAACACGCTCCAGGTCTGCGTGAAGCCGCTGACAGTCGTGATCTCCCGGCTCCCGGTCTTTCTGGCCCAGAGCGCGAAATTGCCGCGCGTCGTGTACTCGGTCAGGTTGGTCTGGAGGATGGAGTGGAGGCGGTGGCCGTAGCGGTAGATCTCGTAGACCCCGGTGTCGTGCTGGGCCACGATGTAGCCCCGCAACCGGAAGTAGCCCCGGTCCTTGAGGTACTGCTGCAGGGTTCGCCGGCCCTCGTAGGTCGTGCGGCCATTGTTGATGGCCCCGACCAGCGCCTTGCAGAGGTCCACTGGAACCTTGCCGTACCTCTCGATCGCCCCGTAGCAGTCGGAGTCAGCCGGCGTGCCGTCGATCACGACCTGGAGCTTCACTCGCTGCTCTGCACGCCTCTCCTGCTCAAGCTCCTCTGCGGTCCTCTCGGGTGGAGTGGTTACCCTGGGTGTTTCGTGCATCGGTGAAGCGATAGGATCTGTCTGGGATCCCGGCCAAGCGATGGTCACCAGGATTCCGATGACCACGAGGACCCCGGCAGGGACGCCGATCACCAGGTACCTTCCCCGGGGGGTTCTCCACGTCTCGGCCACGCGGTCCTTGAACTGGGCCAAGGGGCCGCGCTTCAACGACGCCACGGCAGCATCGATGTCTACCACCTCCGAGGCAGGAAGGACCTGTCCAAATGGTGCGGGAGCTGGGGACGATGCAACTTTCGACAACAGGTCCAGGCGTGCCCTGCAGTGCTTGCACTTGGTCGCAGCGGCCAGGATCTGGCCACCGCAATGGGGACACGTCTTCGTTTCCTGATCCATTCTCCCTCCAAGGCAGCCGATAGGCCACCCAACCCGGCCGGACGATTACGTATCGTGCTGACTGTATTGATGCTGTGGGTCTCTGTCAAGGAGGACTGCCGTGCGGCACCCTTTGACAGAGTCCATGAAATCGCTCTTAAAATCGGTTGGCAGACGGGTACGATCCGCTCGTGAAGAGTTGCAGCTCACGCAGGAGCAACTCGCGGAACGGGCCGGATTGCACGTGAGCTACGTTGGCCAGATCGAAAGGGGGCTGCGGGAGCCGAGCCTCAAGAGCCTGTTCGCCGTTGCCAAGGCGCTCAACCTGCAAGTTGCCGCCCTGCTGTCCGAGGCTGAGGAGAAGGAGGACCGGCTGCTGCGAGAGCTCCGGCGAGCCATGGGCGCGTTGAAGCCCCCGCAGCAGCGCGCAGCAGCGCGAGGTCCTGAAGATCGTGAGGCAGGTCGCCCGACTCCTGGGTGGGAGCAAGCGGAAGAGCTGACCTACCCCACGTTGTGTGATCTACCGCCCCCGAAATCTGTCCTGCTCCCGCACCACCATCTGAGCCCAGCTTTCGATCTCGGCTTCTCGTGTGGCTTGCTTGAGCAGTCGGATCTCGGATCTGGTCAGCGGCCGGAGCACGAGGATGTCGCCGGGATCATGGTAGGCCAGCAGACCGGCGAGCAACTCGGGGAGGGGGCGGTCATCGACGGGCTCGAGGTCGAAGTTGACCACCAGGAAGGGCTTGCCGTCGTACTCGACGAAGGGCCGCCGTGGCGCTTTCATCGTCAAAGCCTGACCGGCATGACCACGGCCAGCCGTCCGTCCATGTCCACACGAACGGGGTCAAGCGGGCCACCAAGACCGAGCTCTACCTGTCCTGCTCTTGGCAGAGCATCCAGCAGGTATTTGCCGTCCAGGCCGAGCTCAAGGTCCGGCCCGCTGTGGTTGTTCTCCAGGACCGGCACCGCCAGCTCGGCCTCACCGAGAGATGAGCCCCAAGGTGAGAGCACCACGGCGCCGTTGACGCAGACCTTGATGTTCCCGCGCTCGGAGAGCTTCATGACCTGGGCGAGCACCGCGGACAGCGCGACGGTGTCGAAGACCACCTGGCTCTGCTGCACACCCCTGGCCGGGATGACGTGGTTGTAGGGCGGGAACTGCTCGTCCAGCAGGCGGGTCTCGAGCTGCCAGGGACCACAGCGCACGCGAAGCTGATCCTGGTCCTTGGTCTTGCGCCGGGCCACCACGGCCTGGCCGCCCTGCTTGAGGATGCGGGCCAGCACCGCGGCGGAGCTGGAGGGAAGGAGCATCGGAACCTCGGGGATGATGGGGCTGGGCGCCAGGTGCAGCCGGTGGCCATCGGTGGCGACCACCGCTTCCCGGTCGATGAAGACCGAGTTGAGGTGCTTGCGGGTGGGGTCAGTGCTGGCGGCCGGTAGCACCCAGGCCAACGCTTCCTGGAGCACCCTGGCCTCGCACATCCCGACCAGCGCCCAGCTCCCGGTGCTGAATCCGGCGGGGAAGAGCTGCGGGTCCGTGGCCGGCAACTGCATGGCGGTCCCGTCAACGGTCACGATGACCTTGTCGCCCGCGGCGTCGAGCGCCACCTGCTCAGCGCTCTTGCCCGCCGGCTTGACCAGGTTGGCGAGCAGCTTGGCCGGGATGCTTGTTTCGAGGGGACTGCCCTCCGCCGGGAGATCGCAGGTGATGCGGGTCGTGATGTCGGTGGCGCTCAGGGTGAGCCTACCATCGGCCCCGGCCAGCAGGACGTTGCTGAGGTGTGGGAGGGGACCGCGCGTTGGCGCCAGACGGGCCAACTCCTTGAGCGCGGTGTGAAGGGCGCGCCGATCAACACGCATGTCCGTCCTCCAATCCCCAGGCGTACGCACGGTGCTGGTCGAGCAGGATGTCCTGAGAGGCGTGTTCGGCCTGGCGGTCTTCCTCGAAGAGCTGCTCCAGCAGGTGGTTCCGCTGCACGGCGGCTGGCTGACCGAACATGCGACGCGCCTCGCGCTCATCGATCGGCAGGACGAATGCCGCCGAGGGCTCATCCCCGGCGGTGAGCACCACCGTGACCGGGAGCCCCGGCAGCAGCTCGACCCTGGCATCCCTCCGGGCGGCCAGGGCCAGGCCGGTCGCCGCCATCAACACGGCCAGCACATCCCGCGCAGAGCGGGGCGGCGTCGGCATCAGGGTCCGCGCCCGAGGCTCGTGGGTCGGGACCGTCAGGGACATGGGACCGACACGGTCAGCCAGGCTGACGCGCAGCGGTTGGGGCTTGCGGCGGGGGCGCCGCCGTTTTGCTTGGAACATACGACCTCCTTCACCGCCGTTGCCGGCGGATGACGTTGTTGAATGCACAGAGGGGCCGGACTGTCCCGGCCCCTCGGGTGGGCTACTTGTGGATTGGCGCGCGATGCAGCGGGGCAGGACGCTTGGGGCTCATGGCACGCACGATGAGCGCGCCCAGCGCGGTGACGATCATCAGTGTGCCCTCGCGGACCCCTGGGTCGTCAGCGATGGTCTGTGCGATGGCCTTGAGGCGGGACATCAGGGTCGGTTGGTCTTGCTCCACATCGGGATCGACAGCCTCGGAAAATGGGTCGGGCCACATCTGTCACCTCCACATCGATCTGAGGAACGCCATCGCCGCCTCGATGATCGCAACGGCCAGGCGCTTCACGTCTTCGGTCTTCATCATGGTCTCCAGAAGCAACAGGGCTCAGCCAGCGAGGCAGGGGCCAGCGAAGGGGCAGGACCGGCACTGCCAGTCCCGCCTGGGGTAGAAGGCGCCGGCCCGCACCGCGGCCAGGACTCCGGCAACGGTGCGCAGAAGGTCCCGCTGGTCCGCCGCTGTGAAGCTCACGGTCTCGATGTGCAGCACCGGGGTCTTGGTCTTGGTGAGAAGCTGGTAGGTGACGCTGACGCTCTCGCCCAGGCCGATGCGCGGAGCGACGTAGCTGTAGGCCGCGCCCTGGAGGTCACCCTCGAAGCTGCGCTTCTTTGCGCCGGTCTTGTGCTCCAGGATGTACGGCTGGTCGTCTTCGTCCTGGGTGATTGCATCGATGGCCCCGACCATGCGCTCGTCGAACACCTCGCCGGTTGTCGGGTCGCAGACCTCGATGCTGAATGGCTCTTCGACCCCGACCACCTGGTGTGGCCGCGGCGCCTCGGTGTGGAACAGGCGGACCAGCGCCACGCCCTTGTCGCGCAAGGTGTCGGCCGCCTCGTCCTTGTCAAACAAGACCGGGAGGGGGGAGGCCAGCTCTCGTGTCCATGCATCCGAGAACGTGGCGGCGAGGTCCTCGGCACCGGGCTCGGGCTGGTTGTTCATCAGCTCGGTGTAGAACCGCGCCAGGGCGTGGTGGATCGCGGAGCCGAAGGCCAGAACTCCGGCGCGATGGGAAGGTGGGGTGCGCAGGATGTAGCGGTGCTCGAACTGGGCCGCACAGCGGAGGTAGGTGGAGATGGCGCTGACGCTGATGTGTTGCTCCTGGCGCAGGACGGCCAGGGCGGTGTTGGCGCTCACGCTGCCGCCCCGGACAGGCCCTCGCCCAACTCGGTGATGAACGAGCTGGCGTCGGACTTGGAGAGGTGCTCGGGCTGCACGCCGAAGACCTGGACCGTGCGCTCGCGGATCTGATCGGCGGACAGGCCGAGGGAGCGGCCCATGCTCCAGATGCAGCTCAACTGCTTCTGCGTGAGCCTGTTGCCGTTGGATGCGCCAGCAGCAGCTCGGCCCTTGCCGTTGCCGTTGCCTGTGTTCTTGGATGCGGCGTTGCCGGGTCGGGCGGCCTGGGGCGAGGCGGCCTCGCTCGGTCGCTCGGAGCTGTAGAGGTGCAGCCCGACGCCGAAAAGGCTAGCGGCCTTCTTCAGCGCGTCGGTGGCGGCGGCCTTGAGGTCGTCGGCGATGGAGATCACCTCGCCCTCACGGGTGACGGTGATGCTGGAGCCGCCGAAGGCCATCTTGGTGACGGCGGCGGCGGTGAGCTTGCCAATCACCACGACCTCGTTGTCGCGGACGTGGTGCTCCACGATCTCGAAGCTCCACTCGGCCTCGAAGGCGTCGTTGAGGCGGCGGATGTACTCGGCGCCCTCGACGTACGAGAACGACTGGCCGAGCCGGCCCTTGCGAGACCGGATGAGGTTGTCGGGGAAGGGCTGTTCCAGGATGTTGCGGTTCATGGTGTGTCTTTCTCCTTTAGATCGGGGGAGAGGTTGACGGGTTGCAGCGGCGGGATGTCAGGACCGACGATGCACCTCAACGCAGTCAGCACGTCATCCAGGGAGGCGTGGGACTTCATGGCCGCGACGATCTCGTCCCGCCGGACCAGCGCCTGACCCGCTCCGTCGCGTGGCCTATCCACCAGACCGAGGTCGCGGCGGAAATGGTGGCTGACGGGGAGGGTGTCGAACCAGCCGGAAGAGCGGCGGTCGAACTCGACACCGTGCTCGGCCATCCAGTCCTCCAGGTCCGGGAACTGGCCGTATGCTGCCTGGTCATCCTCGAATCTGAGCATCCCCTGCTCGTTGACGAAGCTCGTGATCTTGTCGGCGCCGTAGAGGAGCCCGCACGCCTGGAGGATGCCGATCAGCTCTGGTAGCAGGTGCGGCGGGAGGGGGCCGCCAATGTCCAGGCAGGCGTGGTAGCGATCGGACATTGAACTACCTTTCTGCGCACGCCCCAGCCGGATTGACCGAGGTGAGGCGCCGTGTCGTTGATCAAGGGAGTGGCCCGAGACGGACCAGGGGACTACTTGTTGGCGGGCTTGAGCGGGTCGGTCTGGATCACGTCGTCCCAGGGCTGCTCATCAACGTAGCGCCAGCGGGAGGTGAGGGCGCGGTCGGGCAGGAGCGCACGAAGCTGTTCGTGCTTGTCCTCCTCGGACTGGCCGCAGGTGAGCTGGAGGCTGCCCCAGAAGCCCCAGCCGTCGACGTCTTCGTTGTCGAACGACTCGCAGTCGGAGTCGATCTCCATGCCCCAATCCACTAGCGTGTGCGTGATGTGGGGCTCGTCCTTGAATGGGCAGGGGAATATCTCCACCTGCACCTCGTAGTTGCGGCTCATGTTCCTTTCTCCAGGTTGATGACCGGCGCCACCAGTTCGTCGGCGTCGTCGGTGTTGCGGACCCGGACCATGCTGGTGGCGATGGGCGCCAAGGACTGCAGGCCGAGTTCGGCATCCGGGCCGACGCCGACGCAGAACCAGGAGACGCACTCGGTCTTGGTGAGCGTCGTTGCCGCCGCGATGGTGTCCGGGGTGATGGAGTCCTCGCCATCGGTGATCACGACGATGTCGGCCTGCTTCATGGCGGGAGACTGCTGGATGATCTCGACCGCGCGGAGAACCGGCGCGTTGAAGTCGGTCCCACCGCTGCAGCCGTGGTCGAGGGCGCGGGAGATGTCGTTGGATGTGGCCTTGCCCGCGGAGATCTCTACCTCGCGGACGATGCCACCGTTGAAGGCGACCAGGTGCCAGGCCCGCTTCTGCTTGGTGGCGGTGGCCATCAGCGCCAGGGCCACGCCTTTGCTCCAGACGTCCTTTCCGGCCTCGCGCATGCTGCTGCTCTCGTCCAGCAGCACCACCACCGGCCCCCTGGCCTGGGGCTCGCGACCTTGCATCGCGTAGACGAGAGCCTTGCCCTGGAGCAGCCGCGCGAGGAATGCCAGGCGCAGGCGCTTACGGCGGAGAGCGACCAGCTCGCTGGGCAGCACGCGGGCCAGGTCTGATAGACCGCCGTGGCCGATGCCGTGGACCTCGCCCACGCTCGGCCTCACCTTGGACCTGGCCTTGGTGGCGGCCACTCGTTCGAGGCGGCCGGCGAGCTCGGCAATGCGGCGCAAGCGGTGGGAGGATTGGAGCCGAGCGTATGTACTCCGTATGTCCTTGAGGTTGGCGGTGCCGGTGTTGGTGACGATGGACGTGCCGGACAGGGACAGGCCCAGGGGGGTGTTCATGCCCTCCAAACCGGCTTCTGCCTCCTGAACGGCTTCTCTGGCAGCCCTGATGGCACGGCGCAGAGAGGCCCGGAGCTGGCTATCGGTGCCCTGGGCCGGGGTGGAGTCCGGAGATGGTGCTGTGGGATCTTGAGCGCCCCCCTGGGACGTGTTGGTGCTGGACCCCTGCCGGGACTGGTCCTTGGGGCTACGACCGCCTGGTGGATCTCCTGGGCGCTCTGACGGGGACTCTGGGGGGCGCTTTGGGACATGGGGTAGGAGCTGCTCCAACATGCTCTCCGCCGCGATTCCGGCGGCGAAGCCGTTCCTGGAGCACATGAGCCGCAGACGCTGCCACTCGCCCAAGGTGCTGGCCTGTTCGTGGAGGCGAGTGGCCCACTCGGGGGCCGGCTCGAGGGTGGCGGGGTCGTTGGGCAGGTACAAGCGCCCGTGGATGTCGGCAGGGAAGCCGGCGAAGGAGGGTCCTTGCTTGGCGATGCCCTGCTGGACCAGGTCGCGGGCGCCCTGGCTCAGCTCCAGGTGCTCGCTCCAGAGCCGGTCCAGCCAGAGTGAGGTCTTGTAGGCAAGGCCCATTACCCGGCTCCGGGGGCGAGGTGCATCCGGGAGAGGGACTTGAGGGCGAGCTGGGACAACGCGCGATGGTAGGTCTCCACCTTGGTGAGGGCCTGGCGGGCACGGAAGGAACGCTTCTCAGGCACGGCGTTGATGCGCTGCTCGAGGCGGGTGTGGACGTCGCCAAGCTGGCGCAACAGCGGCTCGAGCGCCTGGGTCAAGTCAGGGTGGTCGGGCGCCGGCCGCTGGTCATACAGATCTTTGGCTGCGTCCTCGAGCTCCACAGCCTCGAGGTTGAGGGGGTTGCTGATCTTCGAGACCACGCGCTCGACCACGCGGAGCTGGGACGGCTCGGACCAGAGGGCGTGGACCAAGATCTCGCAGTGGTCGCTGGTGGTCTGTGCCTCACCTTCAAGCCAGCACTTCGCCCGGACCAGGTTGGCACAGGCCTTCCACCGACGATCGCTGGCGGCGATGCCCTCCTCCTCGAGCCCGTGCTTGATGGCGATGACGGCCTCGCGGGCATCGTCGGTCAGCGGGAGCTGCTGCACCTCGTCTTGCGCCACTCGGAGGTCGGCCAGGATCATGGTTGCGGCCGGAGGGACGGGCTGCAGGTCGAACAGCGCCCGAAGGCTCTGGTCATCGGCCAGCGGCGGCACGACCACGCGCAGAAGGAAGCGGTCGTATAGCGCACCCAGCCCCGCGTCCTCGGGCGTCTCGTTGCTGGCACCGAAGAGCGAGAGCAGCGGCACAGGCAGAGCCTGACCGGACTCGTGGTACACGCGCTCGTTGATCACGCCGAGCAGCGAGTTGAGGATCGCACTGTTGGCCTTGAAGATTTCGTCCAGGAAGGCCACGTGAGCCTCGACCAGCGTGCCGGCGGTGATGCGCTGGTAGCGGTCCTGCTCGAGGGCGGAGAGCGAGAGCGGCCCGAACAACTCCTCGGGGGTCGAGAAGCGGGTCAGGAGCCTCTCGAAGTAGTTTGCGGCTTCGATCCGCTGGCAGATGGATCGCACCAGCAGACTCTTCGCGGTCCCGGGCGGGCCGAGAAGCACCAAGTGCTCGCCGGTGAGGAGGGCCAGGAGCGCGGCCTCGATGGCGGTGTCGCGCTCCAGCAGGTTGGCGGCCAGGTCATCGCGAACAGCCGCGACCTTGGCCAACGGGTCGTTCTGGTTCATGGTGAAGGTCCTTTCTCTGGAGAAAGCGGGATGGACTACGCGATTCATACAGATGTGAAGTTCGGCCCCCTCGAACTGGTCGATGCGGGGCGGCTTGCCGATAGATGCACCGAGAAGTGGTGGAACCAGACGCTCTGCCAGGTGAACGACTGCGTCGTGCGGCTTGGCGTGTTCGAGGGGGAGTTCCACTGGCACAGGCACGAGCAGGAGGACGAGTTCTTCTACGTCCTCGAGGGCACGCTGCTACTGGACCTGGAGGGCCGGACGGTGGAACTCGCGCCCGGGCAGGGGATGGTTGTCCCGCGGCAGGTAGAACATCGGACGCGGGCGCTGGCACGTACGGTGGTCCTCATGATCGAGGCAGCCACCGTCGTGCCGACTGGGGACTGAACCCGATCAGTTGGCCACATCGATGCCGAGGGCAGCGAGAGACTTGGCGGAAGCGCTGAGATCTCGCCCCTCCGGCAGACGGAGCCGGATCGAGACGGCGGCACCCGGCGGGCCGGAGTTCTGGATGGAGACCTGGCAGGCGCCGGCCTGTTGCCACTTGCCGGCCAACCCCATCGCCTCCAGCGCCTGGGCCGACGACCGGGCGTAGTTGTCGTCGGACACGAACATCAGGATGGCGGGGGCGTCGGACTCGGCCGAGGTGAAAGTGGCCCCGGCGAAGCGGAGGGAGGTGGGCGTGGCGTCCGGAGGAGTGGCAACAGCGCTAGGCCCGTCCACGCTGCCATCCCGGTGGACCACGGTCTGCTTGCGCAGATCGAGCATCGTGGAGACCTTCCGCTCGAGCCCGACCAGCACCTGCTCCGCCCGCTCCACGCCAACTCCCAGGGCCTCCTTGTAGAGGATCGCCCGCTCGCGGAGACGCTGGTACTCGTCCAGTCGCCGGGCGTACGTGGAGGGCTTCTGCGTGCCGTCGAACTCGTTGGCCTCCAGCTGCAGCCGGTCGAGTTGATCTTCGAGCGAGTCCTGGGCCACGGTCTCGACCACCGCGCGGGCTTCAGTCTCGATCTCCGCCAGGATCAAGTCGACGCCGACCTCGGCCAGGAAGCCGCCGAGCTTCTTCACGTCGGGGAGGCGCTGGGGCGGCACCCAGTACACGCGGCCATCACCGCGGATGCGGGCGGCGTCGTGCTTCTCCAGGTAGGTGGTGATCGCGCCGCTCCAGTCATCGGCTACGATCTTGCCCCGCAGCTCGCAGTAGGCATCGGCCACTCGGCGGGCGATCGAGTGGTCACCGTGGACCACGGCGGGGTCGGGCTCGGCGGACCAGGACACGAGGCCCTCGAAGTCGTGGTCCAGCTTCTGCTCGGTCTCGTCGCGGTCCTCCTTGACGATGCCGTAGACCACCTGAGTGGAGGTCCTGGTGATCGGGCGGAGCAGGAAGCCCTCGCGCTGCAGTCCAGAACTGGTCTGCGAGATCGCGCGGCTGATGGCGACGCGGTCGCCGGCGTACGTGGGGATGAAATCGGTGGGGATGCCGTGTTGCGCGACAAGGGGTTGGAGATCGTCAGGGTCGCGGGGCTGGAGGCCTCGGGCGCGCGTGAACACAAACGCGCCCGAGGCGAACTTCGTGTTCGTCATCTTGTTGATCCTCGTCAGCGAAGGGGTGAATGCAGACGCATTGCCTCTACATCATTCCTTATACCCTCGGTACCGTTGGAGCTTTCAGCGCGGGCTGCGGTCGGTCCACTTCGGACAACGAGCATCAGAATGGGAGGGAGAAGCCATTGCACCTAGCAGGTGAATCGGCCTTGAGTTGGCCATGCGCTCGTTGCCCAACTGTTGCCCAAATTGGTGAGACGAGCGCATCCAGGTAAGACGGGCGGCAACTGGTGAGACAAGCCAGGTCGTTAGAATTCGCGACGATGCCGCAAGGCCAGGCGCCGGTTGATGTTTCTCGCATCGTCGTTTCGAGTTCGAATCTGGTTGCCGCCTCCATGGTTTCGATGTAGCGGGGCGGATCAGGGCATGATGTCTTGGGCCGGCCTCTTCTCCGGAGGCGTGTTGTCCGCCAACCTGCGTCGCAGCCTGGCGGCCTACGCGGCGGCGCAGAGCAAGCGCTGCAGGTGATGGCTCGCCTCGATCTGCCGATGAAGAGCAAGGAGCAGCAGCTCAGACGCATGGTGTTCAACGTCGTCGCCCGCAACCAGGACGACCACCCAAAGAACATCGCGTTCCTGATGGACAGAACCGGCGACTGGTCGCTGTCACCCGCCTTCGACGTGATGTACAGCTTCAACGCGTCAGGGCAGTGGACCAGCCGACACCAGATGTCGGTCAACGGAAAGCGAGACGGCTTCGAACTCGACGACATCGTGGTCTGCGCGAGGTTGGCGCCTCTGAAGCGCGGCCGCGCCGAGGCCATCCTCGAACAGGTCCGCGACGCCGTCCGCAGGTGGCCCACCTTCGCCGCCCGGGCCGGTGTCCCCGACGACCGGGTCGAGGCCATCGCCAGGACTCACCGCCCGCCTCTCTTCCCGTGTTGACCGGTAGATCGGTGCTCACACCCGATCCGGCTACCACGCTCGCCAGTTCCATCCCATTCGGTCGATGAACGACGAGTGTACGGGCACTTGCGGGGCGGAACCGGCGGCATGGCCGTTGCATCAATCACGTCCATGCGGCATCTGCGCCCAACACTGTGCCTCGTCGGCGTGCTGCTCGCCGCCCCGGCAGCCGCGCAACGTCAGGGCAACTCCACGGTGGATGGTCTGCTGAGCAAGGGCTACTCGGCTTCCGTGGCCCGCCGCATCGTGGCGCACAGCCCTCAGGTCGCCAGGGCCATCGTGGAGGACGCCGAGGGTGGCCAGCGGCTCCTGCTCTATCGAGGGATCCGGGTGCCGCCGAACCGATTCGTTCCCACCGGCGGACGGGGCTCCTCGAAACAGAGCTCCATCGGGCGAACCTGGTTCTCGACGAGCTTGTTCACTGCAGCCCGGTACGGCTCGCGAGGCAAACATCGTATTCGCACCATCCTCGAGGTCGAGATGCCGTTGCACTTCTGGCAGCCCTGGAAGATCCGCACTCCTGGCGCGGAAGGAACCGTGTTGAAGACCGACGTGCGTGACCTGAGCCCCTACATCAAGCGCGTCGGGCTGCTCGAGGCCGGCAACTGGATGCGCAACCTCAACAGCATCCCCTGGTTCTCCTACGAGAAGGCCCAGGAGCTGAAACTCTTCTCGCCGTCGGCCGACTACCAGAAGATCATACGCGATTTCAACGAAGCCAGGTAGCTTCGGTCCTCCGCCTCCTCCCGACTGAGATGAATACCTGACGCTGGAATGAGGTATATTCCCCGGGACCCCGAGGCCTGGTGTCTCGTGACTGATCGTGGAGGCTCACTCATGTATCTGTTTCGCTCCTGCTTGTTCTGCCTGCTGGCCGTGCTGGCGTTCGCTCCCCCTGCCAGCGCCCGTCGCAGACCGCCCCATGGCAAGAAGCACCGGGCGCCTCCCGCGCCCGAGCCCGACATGCCGGTGCGCAAGCCGGCCGAGGTCGGCGGCTTCGAGCCGGCCCAGGGCGGACCCGGCACAGACGTGGAGATCCGCGGAGACAACTTCGATCAGACCGTTCGCGTGCGGTTCAACGGTCGCTGGATCCGCGCCGTCAACCAGTCCCCCAAGGTGATCAAGTTCCGGATCCCGAACAACGCGGTCACCGACCGGTTCGTGGTGAGCAAGGCGGGCTTCCCCGACGTGACCACCGACAACGAGTTTGTCGTGATCCGCACGCCGGTGATCCTGCGCTACGCCCCGCGTCGAGGTGGCGCCGGCACCGAGGTGGTGGTGTTCGGCAGCGCCTTCATCCCGTCGGACCAGTTCGTCGTGGGCCAGGTAGAGGTTCCGGTGGTGCGCCGACGACATGACAAGGTGGTGATCCAGACCACCGAGGGCGTCTCCACCGGCCGCATCGGCGTCAAGCGCGGCGGCAACGTCGTGGCGTGGTCGCGCGATGCCTTTGACGTGCTCGCACCCCCTCCGGTGATCCAGAGCTTCGCCCCCACCCGGGGCGAACGCGGCACCTCGGTGCATATCACCGGACGCAACTTCGAGCCCACCGACCGCGTCGAGCTGAGCGGCAAGCCGATGCCGATCCGCGGCCGCGGCCCGAATCACCTCGACGTGGTGATCACGCCCCACAACAGCAGCGGCCACTTCGTGGTGCTGGGGCGCATGGCACGCCGGACCGAATCCCCTGGCACCTTCGCCGTGATGCGTCCGCCGCGCATCGCGGGATTCGCTCCACGGTTCGGGCCACCCGGAACGCGGCTGACGCTGGAAGGCGAGGGCTTCGCCGAGGGGGACCAGGTCTTCATCGGCGGCGCGATGCTCACCGTGCGCACGATCAACGACCGGCGCATCGTGGCCGAGGTCCCGGCCGGGGTCAGCAGCGGGCCGGTGTTCGTGCAGCGTGCGGGGCGGCGGTACAACGTCAAGGGCGCCTTCGAGATCATCCTTCCGCCGGTGATCACCGAGTTTGGGCCACGACCCGCGTCTCCCGGCGCCACCGTCGAGATCCAGGGGCGCAACTTCCTCGCCGATGCCTCGGTGCTGCTGGCCGGAGCTCAGCTCAAGATCGTCGCCCGTAAGCTGCCCACCATGCTGCGCGTGATCCTCCCGCCCAACGCCCGCACCGGTCAGCTGGTGGTGGTGACCCGGGCGGGGTCGACTCGCTCGGCCATCCCGCTGCACATCGCACAGCGTGCGGAGCTGTCGTCGTTCTTTCCGCTGCACGGCCTGCCCGGCTCACGTTTCACCCTGCGCGGGGGCCACTTTCACCCGAAGATGCGGGTGGTGCTGGGCAACCTGGAGCTGCCGGTGATCAAGGTGGAGCCGGGAACAGCCGTGGTCCAGATCCCCAAGGATGCCAAACCCGGCTCCCAGCCCGTGGCCATCGAAACCTTCGGCCAGCGCGTGACCAGCAACCTGCGCTTCACGGTGGATCAGCCCAAACCCGAGATCGAGTTCACCTTCGCCCCCACGTCGGGTCGGCGTGGCTCGGAGGTCACCCTGCTGCTGACGCCGCCTCAGCAGTCGGTGATGGTGTTCTTCGACGGACGCCCGCTGCCCAAGAAGGTGATGCAGGGGGGACGACAGCTCGTGGTCACCATCCCGGGCGACGCCCGCAGCGGCTACTTCGAACTGGAGCACCGCGGGGAACGCTACCGCGCCAAGCAGATCTTCCGCGTCCGGTAGCGTCAGGTCGCCCGACGCTGCAACCCCACACCCTGGCGTAGCCACCGAACGCGAGACGGCTCTCGCGGCATCTCGACGCCCCGTCGCACCAGTGGACTGAGGTGGACCGGCGGACTCGCGTCGGCGATGGTATCTCGCGCAGGGTCTCTGTGGGGAGAGATGGCCCGCGCCGAAGGCGGCGGCGGCATGGATCGGCATGGCTCGTCGACCATCGTGTCGTAAGGCGACCGGAGGTCCGCCACGTCCGACTCCAGTTCCCAGCGGACGCTCTGGGTGCTGAAGAGAACGACGGCGTTGCAGCCCTTGCAGATGAAACGATAGCGCCTTCCCTGGTTCAGCGACCGGTGGATGCGGTGAGACTTGCCACAGTGCCCACAGGCGATCTGGGTGCGAAGCTCCATGAGGGTGAGGGATTCAAGATCAGGGCCAGCTTGGGCCGACGTAAACGGCCTGAATCACGAGGGCGTGTAGTGCAGGGGGGTGGCGAGGACAGGGGTCAGGCGAGGCCTGAAGTGGTCAGCTACAGGCCCAGGCCACCGAGCGGGTCGTTGGTGTTGCGGACGCGGATCCGCTTGGCGCGCTTGAGCGCCGCCTGCTGGGCCCTGGCCCTGGCAGAGGCCAGCGCCGACGCCGCCGCCTGCTGGGCCTTGATTTGCTTGCGAATCAACTCACGCTTGGCATCGTCCTTCGCATCCGCCAGACCGGCCATCAGCTCGTTGATCTTCTTGTTCAGCGTGTCCTGCTGCTGCTGGAACATGCGCTCCTTCTCGGCCCACTCCTTCTCTCGCCGATCCTTCTCCTTGCGCTCCTTCTCTGCCAGCTGCTGCGCCTTGTCCGCCTCCTGGCTCTTGGCCCAGGACCAGTAGCCGAGCCCACCTCCGACGACGAGAAGGATCACGACCGCACCCAGAAACAGCTTCCACTGCAGCGTCCGGCGGGCCGTGGACTTGGCGTCCATTTCCATCGCCATCCGCTGCTGCTGCAGTTTCATCTCGGCCTCGACGCGAGCCCGGCGCTCCGCCTCCTGCAACCGCAGCTGCTCCTCGCGAGCCTGGCGTTCCTTCTCTTCCTGGCTCCGTCGGACCTCGTCCTCTGCGGCCTGCTTCTGACGCGCTGCCTGCTCGATGGCCTGTCGCTTCGCATCTTCCTTGGCGCGAAGGTCGGCATCAATACGCTGCTGTTCGGTCTGCTCCTCCTGCTTGACCCGATCGTCCTCGATCCGACGCAGCTCTTTGAGGGAGAAGAGAAGAGAATCAGGTCTTCGTTCGGCCATAGC
>Ga0210044_10004384_pt1 | contig 19693 bp, 28 predicted proteins | sample CryGey13umfilter_2_FD_183959 | JGI IMG/M metagenome (GOLD analysis project Ga0210044, IMG submission 183959) | Groundwater microbial communities from aquifer in Utah, USA - Crystal Geyser 4/9/14 3 um filter (SPAdes) (version 2) | ecosystem: Environmental > Aquatic > Deep subsurface >... | reverse complement strand
TCGAAGAATGACTGAAAACATAAGGAGAATATCAGAGTATGCTAGCGACATAGCAGAAATTGTTCTCAATATGAATATAGAAAAAACATTAAAGAAAACTGCGTAATTATGCGTAAAACAGATAGTTAATTCATTGATAGATAAAAGAATTTTAAAAAAAGGATTAATTTTCTAAAAACGTACAAGTAAAAACGAGAAAAACCTGTCAAACAATAAAGGTACTCATAAATTTTACATAGAAAATAAATTATTTTAGGAATGATATTGCATATAATGGACTGCTTAAACCATTACCAAAGCAATATTTTTTGTAATGAAAAAATTTGTGAAGCTTTAACTTGAGTAACACATGGTAAGATAGTAAATAAAATGAATTCTGCAATACTAATCACATATGATAAAGAAGATGCAGTAACTGAAGCTAAAGGATTGTGTGATGCGGCAGGAATACAAGTCATACATACAATAAAACAACATTTTCTAAAAAAACCAAAATACGGAATCGGTGGAGGGGTATTAGAGAAATTAGTAGAAATTGCAGATAAACTCAAACCAGATGTTATTGTTTTTGATGAAATACTAAAACCGAGTCAAAATTACAACCTAGCTTCTGTGTTACATAGAGAGATTTTAGATAGAGAAGCACTTATTCTAGAAATTTTTGAAACTAGGGCATCCAGTGCTGAATCTAAATTGCAAGTAAAATTAGCTCAACTACGATATGAATTGGTCAGAGCTAAAGAAAAAGTAAGGCTCTCCAGTATGGGGGAGCAACCTGGATTTATGGGAATAGGAAAATTTGAGATTGATGTTTATCATGATGACATTAAACACAGAATGCAATCTGTAAAATCAAAACTTGAAAAAGCTGGAAAACAAAGAGAGCTTCACAGACAAGGAAGAAAAAGACTTGGGTTCAAGACTATTTCATTAGCTGGATATACTTCATCTGGAAAAACCACATTATTTAATAAAATTACAGGTGAATCTAAAGAACAAAGTAAAAGTTTATTCACAACTCTATCTACAACTACGAGAAGATTTTCTATTGATCAAGAACCATTTTTAATTGCAGACACAGTTGGATTCATCAGTAAATTACCCGCATACATGATTGATGCATTCAAATCAACATTGGAGGAATTAATTCATACAGATATCATAATAGTTGTAATTGACATTAGTGATTCTTTGTTTGAATTACGGAAAAAATTTGCAAGTTGTATGAGAACTTTAAGTGAATTGGGTGTTGAAATGGATAGAATAATTTTTGCTTTAAATAAATCAGATTTGTTGACATCTGATGAAATTGAAGAAAAAATAGAAATTCTTAATTTAAAAGATTACAAAAAACGAATTGTAGTATCAGCCAAAACAGGGCATAATCTTATTGAGCTAAAAAATTTAATTAAAGCAATTATTCAAAATCAAAAATCACCAGAATTTAAAAAAGAATCTCCTATTGGATTTGATAATACATATGGTAATTGAAGTTGTAAGAATAGGACAACGACTGGTCAGAGATGATAGAGTTACCACACATGTGGCTTTAGTTGCAAGAGCTTTTGGATGTAGTAAAATATTCATGACTGAAGTAAATCCAGAAATTAAAGATACTTTAGAAAAAATAAACAATACGTGGGGCGGGGATTTTGCTGTTGAGTTTATCGACAATTGGAGATCTGTTGTGAAAATGAAGAAAAAAGATAGCAAGATAGTTCATCTTACTATGTATGGAGAAAGCATTAATGATGTAGATGGACAGCTTAGAAAAGAAGAAAATTTACTAATTGTTGTAGGTGCTGAAAAAGTTCCAAGAGAAATCTATGAACTTGCAGATTATAATGTAGGAATTGGAAACCAACCTCATTCAGAGATTAGTGCATTGGCCATAATTCTTGATCGCATTCAAAAAGGAGAACAGTTTAAGAATAGTTTTCCAGGGGCCAAAAGAAAGATCATACCCACAAGAAAAGGCAAAAATGTACTAGTAAAAGGAACAAGGGATTAATAATAGAAAATTATCAGTCAATAAAGTTGGTAGACAAATACGAAGACCCTTTTGTTAGAATTGCATCTATGATAGGAGGAGATGAATATCTTAAGGTCGCTAGATCACTTTTGAAGGCAGAAGATGCTACAGATGAAGAAATTGCAAGTTCTACAGGTTTAAGGATTAACATGGTAAGAAAGGTTTTGTATGATCTCTTTGGGAAATCACTCATTACAGGAATTAGAGTCAAAGATGAACGTAAAGGATGGTTTGTCTATAGATGGAGAACACGTAGGGAAGAAGTAGAGCATTTCATAGAAAGTCAAAAAAAGAAAATTACAGAAAGGTTACAACAAAGATTCGATTATGAAAATTATTCAGATTTTTATCATTGTGGAAATGAAGATTGTCATAGAGTTACTTTTGAGGATGCTTTAGAAGGTATGTTCAAGTGTCCATCATGCGGAAATGTGTTGAATTTAAAAAAGAATGATAAATCAAAAAAAGCATACTCAAAAAAAATTGATGAAATTAAAAAAGACATGCAGCAGACATTCTAGCATGATAGAAAGTTAGAAAAAAATACAAATTTTTAGGAAATCAATGATACATTACTAACAGCATCTTGATTTACATGCAAAATATTTGAAAAACATCTAAAAATTTGAAAAAGAAGTTACTAAATTAAATAGGAGAATTTGATAGATACAACCTGAATCAAATAACTACAACAAATCCAGCAACCGGTGAAGAAATTGCAAAATATACACCGATGGACAAAGAACAGGTATTCCAGTTAGTTGGAAAAGCACGAAGAGCTTTTCCAGAATGGAAAAAAGATTATGAAAAACGTAGGAGCTACACATACAATTTAGTGGAATATTTAAAAAAGAACAAAATGGAATTGGCAAGAGTTGTTACATCGGAAATGGGAAAAACAATCAAAGAGTCGATTGGTGAAGTTGAAAAATGTGCTTGGGCATTAGAATACTATGCTGATAACGGAGACAGTTTACTAGCTGATGAAGTATTAAATACAGATGCAAGAAAAAGTTTTCTTACTTTTGAACCGCTTGGAGTAATTGGTTCAATTATGCCTTGGAATTTTCCTTATTGGCAAGCTCTAAGATTTGCTGCACCATGTTTAATGGCAGGAAATGTAATTGTAATGAAACCATCTAGAGTAACCATGCAATCAGGTATTGAGATAGAAAAAGCATTTACTGAATCAGGTATGCCAGATGGAATATTTCAGACACTAGTAGGAAGTGTTGAGTCTGCCAATCATCTTATAGATTCTGATGTTAATGCAGTAACATTTACAGGTAGTACAGATGCTGGCGCGAAAGTAGGTCAAAGAGCTGCTATGAATTTAAAAAAATGTGTTTTAGAACTTGGAGGAAGCGATCCATTTATTGTATTAGATGATGCAATTATTGAAAAAGCCGCAGAAGGTGCGGTTAAAGGCAGATTCATTAATTGTGGTCAAAGTTGTGTTGCATCTAAAAGATTTTTTGTTGGAAAAAATATTGCTAAAGATTTTATTGAATTATTTATCAAAAAGACATCACAACTAAAAGTAGGAGACCCCACTTTGATTGAAACTGATATAGGACCGTTATCAAGTAAAGGTGGATTAGAAACAATTTCAGGAATTGTAGAAGATGCAAAAGAGAAGGGAGCTGAAATTCTTTTAGGAGGTTCAGAAATTGATGGAAATGGGTACTTCTATCAACCCACAATTCTTACGAATGTTAAACCAAATATGAGAATTGCAAAAGAAGAGACATTTGGACCAGTTGCACCCATAACAGTAGTCGAGAATGAAAGTGAGGCTGTAAGATTGGCAAATAATACAGAGTTTGGACTAGGAGCAAGCATTTGGACAAAAGATTTAGCAAAAGCTGAAAAAATGTCAAGAAGAATAGAATCAGGGATAGTTAGTGTCAATAATGTGGTGATTTCAGATCCAAGAATTCCATTTGGTGGAATAAAGCATAGTGGGTTTGGAAGAGAATTATCAAGATATGGAATTCTTGAATTTGTAAATATTAAATCTGTTAGATTCTATGATAACTTGAGTCACCATCATTACGTAGAATAAGTTATCATTAATCTTCATCATCATAATCACATTCTTCTAACTCTATATGAGTTGGATTTTGATTATCATCAAAGTAGATTCCAACACATATGTCTGATGCCAAAGTTGAGGCTAAAGTTTCAGCCAGTTCCTTAGGAAAATTACGGTCCACATTAGAATTAGATGAATATTTGTATTCAGTAATTTCATCTTCATGATACAAGTCTATCTCAATATTGCCATTTGCATATTTTCTGACCCCAACTACCTGACCAAATATACTGTAAGCCAAATCTAATTTCCGTGTTGTGAAACATCTCTAGTGAGAGTTTCAGCTAATTGCTCATAATGTTCTCTAGTTTTTCCGGTTTCTTTTAATTTTGATTCTTCAATTTCATTGAGTTCCTTATCGATCTTTTTGGAGACATACTGTAAACGGGCTTCAGCCATCATGAATAATTTATTATTTTCTTTCCACAAATGCTCTGTTATGTGTTCTACATACTGTTGCATATCACTAATCAATTTGGTAGAATCACCAGATAAGATATAATTTTTAGCAGAATTTTCCATTTCTTTTCCAATTTCTCTTGAACGCTCATGATCTATCAACATCATTGCAATAGGACCCATGTGACGCGGCATTCCTGCTTGTTCTAATGCAGGAAATAGAGAATTCTCTTCCTTACTATGGTGACAAACATCTGTGAAATTTTTTGAGAAATCAATGACAGGCAACAATATAGATTCAGGAATTTGTTTGCCATCATTTAGAAGTTGAATTGTAGATTCCATTGCTTTGATAACTTTTTCAATTAGTTCATGATCTCGCCTTAATGATGTAGTTGACATAACTATTACAAATAAAATCCAATATCTATATCTTATTCAGATTTTTAAATAATTAAAAGATAGGAAATTAGTTAACGAATTATTCGTTAACAATTTTGTGTCTTTAACGATTAGAGAGGCTTTTTGCTTTAACAAATGCCCAAATCTTTTTTGTCATTTCACTTGGTGCAATAGGTTTGTTACCAAAAACTTGCTCTACAGTTTCTGTACGACCTGCAAAACTAATTGCATAACCACCAAACGCTGGTTTTTTAGATTTTGATTTACTTGGTGATTTTGCTGGAGTTTTTGATTTTTTACTAGTGCTTTTAGTTGTAGTTTTCTTTTTTGTAGCTTTATTTTTTGCTGCCAATTTCTTATTATATTTTAAATTAAGTATAAGAACTTACACTTTTGTATAATGCAAAATAAGGGAATTTTCAAGTTTTTTTATTACATTTAATCTTAGTCTAGGGGATTGTGTAATTTTATCAAAACCTCTACCTTGAACAAATGTAATTGCATCAGTTCCTCCAATAATAAATGGGGCAACAGTAATCAAAATTTCATCAAACAAATTATTTTGAATAAATTGCCAATTAACTGTACCACCTCCTTCTACCAAAATAGTTTTAATTTTTCTTTTATTTAGATTATTCATTAGAGATTTTATGTTCACTGAATTTTCACCAGTCATTATTATTTCAACTGGGAATTTTTTTAATTTTTGTAAATTAGATTTGCTAATTTTTTTTGAAACAGCGATGATGGTTGGAACTTTACCAGATGTTTGTAAAATTTTTGAATTAACACTGATTGTTCCATTAGAATCTAAAATTATTCGTATAGGATTTTTTCCTTTAGCATATCTTACTGTAAGTAGGGGATCATCTCTATGTACTGTGTTTTTTCCTACAAGAATTGCGTCAACTGTTGAACGAAGTTTATGAATTCTAATTTTATCTTTTTTTGAAGATAGTTTGGAATCACCTATTCGTGTAGCAATTTTTCCATCTATTGAAATGGCTGCACTTAGAATCACATGAGGTCTAGATTTTTCCATGAACTATTTTACCTCCAATCATCACAGCGCAAATATTAGATTCTGATGCTCTATGTATAATAGATGCATATGGATTATGCATTGGTTCTAAATCCAATGCATGTTTATCAATAAAAATACCGTCTGCAAGTTTACCAATTTCAATTACTCCAATATCTTTTTTCAAAATTTTTCCACCGTTTACAGTTGCCATTTTTAGAATTTCTTTTGGATCTATTCTTTTTTTATGAATACCCATAGTTACTTTCCATAAATAATCCATTTCTCTAAACATATCGGGAGAATTTATCATTACATTATCAGTACCCAATGCTATAATACAACCAACTTTTTTCATTAATTCAATATCAGGAATTCCTTCAGCAAGGGCTGCATTTGCTCTAGGACAAATCACAATTCCACAAGTTTTTTTTGATGCAGAACGTAAATCGTTTGATGATGCATATGTCATATGTACTAAAAAATGTGGCTGCATATTCAATGCACGTGTTGTTTCAGATTTTCCTGTAATCTTTTTTGATATAGAAACACTTTGTGTTGTTTCAGACGAATGAATAGCTCGAATTTTAGGCGTAGTAGAGTAGTAATTGAGTACAGATAAGCTATTTTCATTTGCCCCACTTACTCCAATTCCATCACATTTTTTTAATAATTCTACAAGTTCATTCATTTTAGATTTAGTTAGAGGAATGTTTTTTTTAATTTCAGTTGACCCTTGATAGAATTCTAATCGTCCGAGAATTATTGGACGTATAGGTAATTCAGATAGAGCTTTTTTTAGCAGTAAAATACCTTCAATTCCACCTTCTCTAAAATCTACAAAAGTTGTAATTCCTTTATTTAACATTGACTTGCAAGAATTTCTCATAAAACTTGCTAGATGTTTTTTATCGGTATTTTTTAGGATTAATGGTTTTATACCAGACACAGGGTGAATTCGTTTGTCTACAGAACTATTTAGAACAATGTCTTTTCCAATAGAATCTCCTATGTGTGTATGACAATTTACAAATCCCGGGATTAATAGCAATCCTTCACAGTCTAATTTTTCTTCTTTTGCATTAGTTCCAATATTAGATTTTATTTGTTTGAATCTTGAATCTTGAATCTTTATGTCTGTATTTGGAACAAAATCTAATTCTTCACCTAATAGAACACTTACATTTTTGATTAGCATGATAATTCATAAACGGTGGGCTTTTCTTTTCCTGAATCTCGAATTTCTCTTATAGTATCTAGAGATTTAGTTGCAAGTTTTACAGCATCTCTTGCATTTTTGGCATTACCAATTCCACAATTCAAAGTAATATTATCTTCTTCTTCAATTAATTTGATGAAATCTTTAACAGATTTTTTAGCATCATCATTTGCAACTACCATAAAATTATCTCCACCCATAAAAAATGTAAGAGAATTTTTCTGTAGAAAAAATTTTGACATTTTTGCATATAGATTAAAAATTGTGGAAGTAGTCTCATAAGGAGAAATTATTTTTCGTCTTGATGTGAGATTCTCTACATCAAAATGCATTATTGAGACTTTTTGGTCAGAATGACCATTAATAAAACCAAAGATAGAAAATTCTTTGTTTAGAAAGATCTCATTTTTCTTTCCTTCATAGGCTTTTAGGTTTGCGTCAAATGGAGAATCAGCATAACCTATAGACATAGATAATCTCATGTCAAAAGATTTTTCGAGATTTTTTTGAATTTCAATATGATCCTCCAAGTTTAATCCATTGGAAACTACAAAAAATTCATCAGATCTATTTAAAAAAACAAGACAGTTCTTATCTGAGAACAGTTTTTGAATTTCTCGATACAGTGATGCCTGAAGCATCTGAAGTGCATGTTCCCTATCACTGCCAAGAGTAAGAGTCCAAGGTCCATAACCACTTATCTTCAATATACTAAGTTGAATCATTTTTGAATCCTTTGTAATTCGTTGAAGATTTTTACAACTGATTCTACTGCACGTTCTGCTACAGGTCGTATTCTAGCATGTGCGTGTCTTTCCTGCATTCCAGGTCCAGTTATTCCTAAAGATACAGGTTTTTGATATTTAATTGATAATGCAGTTAGTGCATTTGCTGTAGAGTGTGCAATTACTTCATCATGTTTTGTTTGGCCTTTAATTATAGCACCAAGAGTAACTACTCCATCAACATCTTTTTTTTGTAATAAAGCGTCAATTACTATAGGCATATCATATGCTCCTGGAACTTTGCAGATATAACTTATTTTTAATTTCATTTTTTTTGCTTTTTCTTCTGCTACAGAGAGCATCCTAAACGTTACCTCTTCATTGAATTCCGAAACCACTATAGCAACATTCAAAATTAATGCACCTTAGCAAATTCTAATAATTCTTTTCCATCAATTAATGGAATTGCATTTTGTTTTGCATACTTTTCTGCCTTATCAACAGATAAAGCAGTGTAAGTTTGAGCATCCATCATTTCACAAATTGCAGTAACCGGAGTTAATCCAGCAATTTGAGTAAGATAAACAGACATTTCAGTATGACCCTGTCTTTTTGCTAATAATCCTTTTGAGGCAATTAATAACGGAACATGACCAGGAGTTTTAAAAGAAGAAACAAATTTTTTCTTTTTGTTTTCAACGCTAAAAATATTTGCCATTTCTCTTATGGTTAATGATCTGTCTTTATCTGTTATACCAGTATAAGTTTGATAATGATTTACTGAAATTGAAAATGTTGGATGATCACCATACGGAGCAAGTCCCATGATCATTTCTTTATTGGAAATTGGAGATTCTGCTAAAATTTCATGCATGTATTTTAATTCGAGAGAATTTGCAAAATTATGATCAATTGCAATACATAAAAGACCCCCAGCATGTTGACGCATTCTTGCAACATGTTCAGGAGTTACAAATTCTGCGGCAACTACCATATCTATCTCATTTTCTCTTCCTGCAGAATCAAATAATAATACAAACTCACCTCGCTTTAATGATTCAATACCAGATTCGAGGGACATATAAAAAAAATCATCTTAAACTAATTATAAAGTTTACTATAAAATTGGTAATTACCATAAAAATGGTAGAATTATGATTTTATTTTAAAATGTATTTACCAAGAATATCAGTTTCAATGTTAAGTTTATCACCAATATTTTTAATTTTAAAATTGGTTATTTCCATTGTGTGAGGAATTAGACATACAGAAGCAAGATTATTTTTAATATCTACCACTGTCAGACTAATTCCATCAATTGTGATAGAGCCTTTTTTCACAACATATTTTGATAATTTTTTTGGAATTTCAAACCAAACTTGTACTTCTTTAGGTTTATTTTGTATTTTTTTAATTATACCGACACCATCTACGTGACCTAGAACAAAATGTCCTTCTAATCTATCACCTACTTTGAGACTTCTTTCAATGTTAACAATATCACCAGATTTTAGATTCCCTAGATCAGTTTTACGTGTAGTTTCCTCTATCATTTCAAAAATACAATCAGATTTAGATAATTTTGTAGCTGTAAGACAAACTCCATTCAAAGCTACACTTTGCCCAATTTTCAAACCCTTTGCATGTTTTCCTAGATTTACAGTCATTTGAATAGAGCTTCTAGTTTTAGTATTTTTTGAAATTTTCACAATTTTTCCAATTCCTTCAACTATTCCTGTAAACATCATTTATGGTGTAAAATTTCTTTGTATAAATTGATTTTCTTGTAACTGTAAATTTTATTTTTTATCAGTTAATTCTTCAAATTCATTTTGACAGTATTGATGAAAAACTGAACATTTGTTTTTTTTGGCTTCAGTAATTATTTGTAGCATATCTTTAACTAAGACTCCCTGTGCAGCTAAAAAAGCCTCATCTTCCATACCTAATTTTTCAAATGCTTGAGATTTAGCAATGGATGCTTCGTTTAAGCTAGGATCCACAATTTGTGCTTTATCATAATATTCTATAGATTCTTTATAATTTTTCAAATGGTTTAGAGAAATAGCCTTATTCATCAATGCAGTGACGTCTTTACTATCAAGTTTTAGGGTTTTATCATAAAATTCCATAGCTTCTTTATGTTTATCTAATTCATTTAGTGACAAACCCAGACTATTGAGTGTCCATATATCGTTAGATTCATGATCAAGAATAACGTTACAACAGGATATAACCTCATCATATCTCTTTAACTTTTCAAGTGAATAAATTTTATTTTTTAAAGCATAGATATCAAAAAAATTTATTTTTAGCACTTTATCACAATAAATGATTGAATCTTCATATCTTTCTAAATACAATAAAGCCAATGCAGAATTTTGTAATGCAACCATATCGTCAGGATTATTATCAAGTAACTTTTTACAATAATTGTACATATCATCAAACTTTCCGGATTCAAACATTCTAGTGATTACAACAGTGGGATCAAGTAGATTAATCAATTGTACCACTACTATAATGAAATAACATGTCTTTATTCTATTCGAAAAATGTGGAAAAATCAGTAATAAAATAAAAATTATTTTAAAACTTTTCTAAGTGTTTCATTCAGAACTTTAGAATAGCTGTATGAAGTTTGTTCTTGCTGAATCATTTTTGCTTGACGAAGTCTTATCTTTTTATCTAGATCATCATCAATCATTATTGTCACACGTTTACTCATTATTCTCTGTAGTAATGTATGATAATTTCAATATAACATTATATGAAATGTCCCAAATATGGGAAAAGATTTAGCCATCAATAATAGAAATAATTTGTTCCATATTAAACGGTTTATTGATCAATGGAATAGATAATTTTTCTAATTTTTCTTCAGTGGAATAACTACTATCTCCACTCACAGCTATGATTTTTGCTTTAGGATTTATTTCTTGGATTTTTTTTATTGCATAAAAACCACTTCCATTTGGCATCATCATATCAATTAAAACAACATCTGGAATTTTTTCTTTGTAAAGTTTGATTGCAGTTATACCATCATAGCCAATTCCAACGACTTTAATGCCTTTTTCTTCCAAAAAGTCACTAAATAACCGAACAGTATCTTCATCATCATCGATTACTATAACGGAACGTTTCACAATAGTCATGTGTAATCACACATGCTTTAATATTTTGTATTATTTTTTAATAATATAATGGGAGGAATTGACAGATTAATTTCTAGAGCACTATCTCATAAAATTAAAAAAAAATTAGATTCAGATGAACTAAAAACCATAGAAAGAAAGTTGTTTTTAGAGCATGGAATGTCAATAAAGTTATCCATAGAACATTTTGATAAATTTGATCAAGTATTAAAAAATATTTTAAATATAAATAGAAAAAAATTTGAAAATGATTGTATTAACGAAGTTATTAAAATTAAAAAAATAGATGATAAGTACTCTGTTAGAATAATTGATCAAAAATTAATAGATTCTTTATTAGTATTATGTGGAGATAATGAAGCTAGACTAATGCTTAATTGTCTTTTTGATAACGAGCTAACTATTCCTCAAATTTTAAGTGAATCTAAAATTCCAAAAACATCAGGATATAGAAAAATTGAAAATTTAATAATAAATGGGTTAATTGTAGAATCAGGAAAAGTTCTTAGTGAAAGTAAAAGAATCTCAAAATACAGATGTGTTTTTGATGAGCTAAAAATAGAAATGAAAAAAAACAACATCATAATTCAAGGAGTCATAAATGAACAAATATTTAATAAAAGTACTTGTGTCAACACATAAACAATTACAGATAGAATAAGATTTAGTAGTAATTGCTTAAAAAAAGTCTAAATTAATGGATTAGATTTTACAATTTCAAGTAGCGTTTTTGCTTGTTTAAAATGAACCTCATCTATCATTTTTCCATCTATGGTTGTTGCGCCTTTTCCATTTTTGGATGATTCCAAATAAAATTTACATACTTTTTCTGCCCATTGAATTTCTGTTTTACTTGGATAGAAAATTTTGTGGATTGTTGAGATTTGGTCAGGATGTATGATGCTTTTTCCTGCATATCCAAGATATTTTCCGACTTTGCAATCTTGTTCAAACCCTTTAAGATCTTTAAGATCTTGCCAAATAGCATCAATAGCAGATACCCCTGCTGCTTTTGCATCTACAGGAATTTTTGCTCTAGAATATTTTCCGCCTTCTGAATCTTTTGTATATTCGATTCCTAAATCATTTAAGAGATCAAAAATCCCAAAAACTACGGCGTGTATTCGTTTACTATAAGATGCAATATTGTATGTATTTACTACTCCTTCTGCCGATTCGATAGACGGAATTATTTGAATTGGTTTTAGTTTACGATTCTTTTCCAATAATAAAAGATTCTTTTCAATTTTTATTATTTCAGCAACATTGTTTACTTTAGGAATCACTATCCCATCAATTCCTTTTTGAATTATTGCTTTAAGATCATCTGGAATTTTTCCAGATTTTGGAGAATTTGTACGTACAAAAATTGATGAGATATAAGATTGACGTGATTTTAATGCTGATTGAATTAATTTTCTAGCATTATTTTTTTCTTCATCAGGTACGGAATCTTCTAAATCAAAACAGACTATATCAGCTTGAAGATTTTTTGCCTTTTCTAAAAACCTAGAATTATTTCCTGGAACAAAAATAAGACTGCGAAAAAGCTGCGTCATTAAAGGATTAGACGCCTTCTGGCTTCATTAAGATTTTGCCAAAGAGTCCTTTTCCAGTTAACATTTTAGTATGAGCTTCTGCTGCTTGCTCAAATGAATAAACAGAGTCTATTGCTGCTTTGATTTTACCCTGGCCCATCCAATACAAACCTTGATCTAATTCTGCTTTAGTTCCTTGTGTTGAACCAAGAATATTTGTTCCTTTAAAGAATACATGTCTGAGATCAGTTTTTGCATCATAACCAGTTGTTGCTCCACAAGATACCAATGTTGCACCATATTTGAGTAGGGTAAGTTGTTGATTCCAATGAGTTTGACCAATATGATCAAATGATACATCTATACCTGGTGCCTCGTCTTTTTTCTTTGCTAATTCTTTTGAGATTGCTCTGACTTCCTTATGCCAGTCTTCTTTTCTGTGATCTACAGCAAAATCTGCGCCTAGTTCTAGACATTTATCTAATTTATCAGGACTGGCAGTTGCAATAACATCACAATTGTATAACTTTGCAATTTGAATTCCAAAACTTCCAACTCCAGAGCCACCACCCATAATCAATACAGTTTGTCCAGGTCTTATCTTTGCTCTTCCAACTAGCATGTGCCAAGATGTTAAAAGAGTCATAGATGCAGCTGCTGCTTCATCATAGCTTACGCCTTCAGGAATTTTTGAAATATTAACTTCTGGAAGATGTGTAATTTCTGAAAATGCACCCCAAGTTGGGCCAGTTTGAAATCCCCAAATTATTCTATTAACACAATCAAATTCTCTACCATCCGTACATGCTTTGCATACTCTACATGACATGTTAGAATGTGAAACTACTTTATCGCCAACCTTGATATTTTTTACATCTTCACCAACTGCAATTACATCTCCGGCTGCATCAGAACCAGAGATATGAGGTAACGGAACTGGTACTGGAGAACCTCTCATTCCCCAAATATCATTATAATTTAGAGCGGCAGATTTAACTTTGAAAACTACCTCATCAGCTTTTGGTTTTGGATCAGGTACATCTTTTACTTTTAAAATTTTTGCATAATTATCATCAGGTGCATATTCTTCATAAACTACGCCTTTCATGAATAACTTCGGAGTTCACCCCTAATTATATTTTCTCTGAGATTAGATACGATTTATCTTAAAATCACGTTTTGGTTGTTGAATTGACAACAAAATTTGTTTGAGTTGATTGTCATTGATCTGAGAATTCATCTTTCCTTGTGATGCCATCCCAATTAGATACTGCTCTACAAGATCAGATAATTCAGGCTTAACCATTTTGATGTTATTTAATCTCATTCTTGCATCTGGAGAAAGTATTTGTTTGAGGATTTGCTCTTTTTGTGCAGCTATATCGTGATTTTGTTTATCTTGAGGATCAGTTGATTCAGAAAAACTCATTTTAAATCTAAGAGTATACTTTTAGTTGGGGATTTTCAACGATAAGTTCATTTAGAATTTCTGTTGATAGTCTATCTAATTTTTGCATTCCTTTTTTTGAAATGACACGACCTTTTTTCTCAACTTTCTCAACATATCCTAGTTTTTCTAATCCTTGAATTGCATTACGAATTATTGCACCACCCGCATCTTTATGATGAGCAGCACCATATCCAGATGGTCTTCCTCCACCATAAATTTTTCTTAATTCATTAATTCCAAGTGGACCATGAAGGTAAATTTTTCTCATTAGAGATGCACATCTTGTATGCCACCATTCTCTATCTTGAGGTGGTTTATCTGCATGAGCACCAGTTTTGACAAATGGAACCCAAGAAGGAGCAGGAATATCTTCATTTTTTAGAATAACTGCTAATCTACTAATCAATACGTCAGATGGTACGTCGTATACCTTTGCCATAAAGTGAAAAAATCGGGAATCGTCTTATAAATCATTGAGGTATTGTGTCTAGTTTGTTAAACATATTTCAGCGTGAATTTGAGATCTTGTATTTCTAATTACAAGGTTGAACCGTTTGTACATAAAATTGTAAGAAGGTTTTAAAATATCAAGTTACCTCTGTAAAGTACGTGAGATTAATGGAAGAAGTTCTAAAACTAAAAGGCAAGGCAGTGGAGTCATTTCTTGAATATGATTCAAGAAATCTTTCTAAAAAGGAAAAGGAATCCAATAAGAAAGCACATGAATATTATCTAAAACACTGTAAATCTTAGTTCTTATTTAATAGAATTTTATTAGATATCTATTGGCTATAGAATATTTACGATTATCTGAGATTTCAAATCTACCAGAGTTGGACTTTACGGAGAAGGATGGGAGTGATCCATTAGGAATTCATAGATTTTACTATAACGACTTGCAACGATACCAAGAAAATAATCTAAGCACAATCAGGCTTGTAAGAATTAGAAACGAGATTGTAGGATATTTCACAGTTTCAATGAATGCAATAGAGATTGACAAACTAGGAAAGGATGAAAAAGTAAAGAACACTACACCGAAGAAATATCCAGCAATGCTGATTGGTAGAATGGGAATTGATAAAAGATACAGAAGAAGGGGTGTTGGAACAGAGATCTGTCAATTTTGCAAAGGTTTGGCTATTGAGGTAAGTCAAGATGTTGCATGTAGATACGTAATATTGCATACAACTGATGATAAAAATAAAGTTCGATTTTATAATGAATCAGGTTTTATCAAATCTGGAAATCCTCCAAAGAAGGGAATTATTTCAATGTTTGTTAGGATAATCTAGATTTTTAGAAAGATTCTTCAGATATAGTGTGTCTAGTTTGTTAAACATATTTCAGCGTAGAAAAGAGACAATTCTTTTTCCGCCATTATCAGTACATAATTTATCAAGTGATGTAGAATCATAAGCAATTACTGCAAGTATTGCTAATATGGTAATTGCGGGAATGATTATCAAAAGTCTAGTTTTCATTTTCTAACTCACGGGCTACACACTGCGTCCTCATATGGTATGGGCTTTGCGTCTATTACTGAAAGTGTATATTCATCTAAAACCACCATATATCCAGTACTGTTTGACCTAAATACAGAAAGATACGCAAAGTGTTCTTTGCCATCATTTGGAATTATTGGAAACAAACAAGTAAAATCCAAGTAATCATATTTCCTATGGTTTCCATCAAGTCCGTAGATCTTTCCATTTGAGGAAACATGAATGTTCCATGTAGTTTGTTGAGAAAAGATTCCGTATTTTGAAGCAGTTTCATTTGCCAATTGTGCAGTATCAATGTCCCAAACTTTGGCAGATCTTGAAACTAGATCAATTCCATAAATTCTCGGACAGTTTGGAAAGTTATCCACAGAATTACAATAAAGAGATGTAATATTTGCAGGTATGAGAAAAAACCCAGATACTGTACAAATAGAAATTATAATTACTTTGTATCTAGTTTTCATTTTCTAATCCTCATTGGAGTGACTCTGCCACTTTGATCAACTCACTTAACGGAATTCCAGCCTTGAGAAGGTAACTTGTTCCATTTTCATCTATGAATTTAATTTTAGTCTCAGAAGAAGTAGATTTTTTGATAACTGTTCCATCTGTAAAGTTTGCTGTTTGCATACCGCAGTCATTGCATGAATCAACTGCATATGCCAATATTCCGTTAATCCTTATCAATTGTGGCTGTAGTGAAGGATTTGCTTTCATTACACCATCATATGTTTCTTGGATTTGTTGTTCTGCTGTTCCAAGGGTTTCAAACTTTTCTTCACCAACAATATTTTTTTCATCAATTTGGTAAATGAAAATTGCACCATCACTTACCAATTCGGGGATATTCCAGTATGGAATTTCTTGATTATGATACACTATGTACGACTCGAAGGGAGTACCAGACTGTGAACATACATGAAAATATCCTTCAGGTAAGTATGTTGGAGTTTTGAAAAATGGTGCGGTTTCTTTGCTTTGTTCAAGTGTCATACAGTTTATACTAGTTTTTAATATCGAATAGTCTTTTGCAGTCCATTCTCTCTCAATCAACTTCTGTTTTGTTTGTTCTGTAACACAAGCTGGTGAGCCGTCATGCTTTTGGAGTAGAACAAGATTGTCATTGCATTTTATTTCATTGAATGGTATTCCAGACTTGATTTGTTTTAAGGGAGGTTGTATCATCCACGGAACAGGATAAACAGTAGGATCAAGTGAAGCGCCTGAATGATTTTGTCTAACTACAAATTCTCTTTGAATGCTTCCGTCATCAATTTGCACCTTGATTAAATATTTTCCAGATTTGTTAATGATTATTGGATTATTCTCATTAAAACCAATTTTGATTTGTGATGTAATCAAATTAGGATTCTCATTTGGATCACACAAAGCGAAAGAACCTTCACCCCATACAAGATTACCGTCTTCACCAATAATTTCTGCAATAAATGGAGTACAATTCCCATATCCAATTCTTTCCAAAATGAATGTGATTGAATCATCAAATGTATTTGCATATGAGAAATCAATGAATCGATAGTTTGGCTCACCGAGTTTGATATTGACATCATCACAAGGTAATGAGATACATTCACTAAAAGATTGGGGAATAATTATTACTAAACTTGCTAAAATCAAGAAAATCACAAAATATTTCATACAGTATGAACTCAGTTATCCATCATTGAAAAGTACTTTGAATCTTTTGTAATAGATGGCATGTAGTCTGGGAATAGCCTCAATATTCCAAATCATGACCACATATCCAAGCTTTTGAATTCTCTTTTCTTGCCCCACTTGTGTTCAATTTGCAAGTGAATCTCTAATTTTCTAGGGGATTCCAGCGTAACATTGCAGATAAGACAACGGTAACCCATGGAATGAAAACTAGGCAAATTTTAGATTAAAGGTATGGGTTATAGTGAAAACATAGAATCTAACTAGCAATCATATTCGTCTATGTCTTTAGAATTCGTTTCATCATTAATGATATTGAGATGCAATAGAATTTGTCTTGCTTTAGTCATTTATGTCGTTTCCATACATTCTTTTGAAAATCGGTATTAAGCGATTACGTATCAATGATAACCAAGTCATACGTGATACTTAACAATAACTCATGCAGGGAACGAGTTTAGAATCTAACCCACATCATTTTAACATGTCAATTATAAAAAATAGATTATAAATTCTCTAAATCCTTAAATTAATAGAAAATGCTCTGGATGGAGAGATGGTAGATGAGAAATTATTTGGTCAGATAGCTGAAGAAATAGTTCTTCAGATTTTAAAAAAAGAAGGAAAAAAAGTTATAGATAACAGAAAAAATCCTAGAAAATTCGGGGATTTTCAGATAGGAAACAAGATAATTGAAGTAAAAGGACATAATGAAGATCATACTGGAGAAAAATATGATAAATTTGATTATGTTGCACGATACATCACACTATCTGTGAAAGAATGGAAGTTTCTGAATGAATTTCCGAATCAATTTGATGTCTATATTGTATATCGTCTAAATGAGGAATTTTATCCCAATCATTCTGAATGGAATTTTCCTAAAATTATTCGTATTAAAGGAACCGAATTGATAGGAAGAGATACAAGGCAACCCACTATACAAGTTAAAACACTAAAATCGTTTTGGAGCGATAAAGGAAAACGACAAATTCCCGTACCAAAAACTATTTGGGATAAAGTAAAGAAAAAATATAAAAAATAACAATTAATTCATTAAATTCTAAATCCTTTTTTTAAAAATTGGATATGGTTTTGAAAACTATCTAATGAATAAAATAATGCAATCCATTTACCTAACCTATACTCACTTTGATTATGGTCTTCTAATTTACACTCCAAAAAAACTCCCACGTTCAAAAGAATGGAGAAGAAATCAAAAGTACAAAAAAGAGATAAACTACAACATAGAATTACTTATGTTTGAAGAAAAAAGATGTTAGTCTTACTTATGATGATTTTGTTTTGGTAGGTGATTTTTGGGTGATATATCTCAGCAAAAATACTAAGGGGTTGAATATTGTGAATTTATACCAGAGGCTTCCCACATTTCAACATCACTACTATTGTAATCTCCAGACATACAACCGTCATAAGTAGTTCCTGCTTCTGCGTGAACCGATATCATTGCCTTGTCCCTTGAAGAATCGGCACATGCAGATAGAATTTTTTGCACTTCCTCGTCTGTTGGCAAGTCCTCACGGGTTAGCTTGTCTTTAGGTTTCTTTGGCTTGATGAACTTTATAATTTCTAGCTCGCCGTCTTCTGGCTTGTTTCTTGAACCTAGTTTGACAAATCTGACAATCGATTTAACGGATATCTTTAGTCCAAACGTATATCCTGTCTCTTTGCCGTTTTCGCCATGATTAACCATTAATTGTGATATCAGATTTCTTAGATCTTTTTCAGTAATATCTGCCCAGTCTTTATGTAACATTTTGGTTAATATTCCAAAGTGAGTCAGGTTCTTGTATCGGGTATTTTCTGCCATGCTGTGAATGATCATGTCATCGTTATAGTCATACAATAACTGGAGATTCTTTGGCGATAGTTTTGCTTCCTGTTTTTCAAGGAATCTTGAAATCCACTGGGCTCTTCTGTGAATGTTTTCCTTTTGGGATACGTTTGAGAGTTGTTTTGACATGGAGAAGATGATGGAGTTCTGTGTTAATAAAAGACTGGTCAATACTATTGAGGTATTATTTTACGATAAGTATGCCCACAAAGGTTACATGAAATTCTGATCGACTTTACAGGTGTTCTACCAAGACGAATTCTTGAATTGATTCCTGGTGCGATAAATGACTTACATTTTTTACAAAAAACAATTTTTAGTTCATAAGGCATACGAATTTTGTGCCTTGTGCTAATTCTTTGTGCTAATAATGCTTGGCGTTGAGATAATTCTGGATTCATTTTTGCATTAGAAATTGCATTATTAATTAGAATCTGCATTCTTTCTAATGCGATTTGTCTGAGAGATGGTTTCACAATAATTAATCACAATACACCTAAAAATTAGTTCTCTTTTAATTGAAAAGTGCAGTCAGCGGGATTCGAACCCGCGTCACAGGGTTGGAAACCCCGAATACTAACCAGGCTATACTATGACTGCACAAGAAAACAAACTTA
>Ga0210044_10004383_pt1 | contig 19702 bp, 17 predicted proteins | sample CryGey13umfilter_2_FD_183959 | JGI IMG/M metagenome (GOLD analysis project Ga0210044, IMG submission 183959) | Groundwater microbial communities from aquifer in Utah, USA - Crystal Geyser 4/9/14 3 um filter (SPAdes) (version 2) | ecosystem: Environmental > Aquatic > Deep subsurface >... | reverse complement strand
TTTTGTGTAAACCTATTTTAGGACGAGACACTCGTTTCGCTTTTGCATATTTCAACAAACGATAAATGGCGGTTATGGCTGTGAATGTTTTTCCCGAGCCAGTTGCCATTTGAATTAAGGCTCTTGGTCGATTTTCTTTGAAAGATGTTTCTAATTTAGTAATGGCGTTGATTTGGCAATCTCTTAATCCTTCAATAGGCAATATGGGTAAATCGTTTAATCTTTTGCGAAGTGATTTATCAGTCTTCAACCAACTTCTTAATGTTTCTGGTTTATGAAAACTAAAAATTTCTCTTGCTCTAGGTTTAGGGTCTGTAAAATCGGTGAAACGAGTTACTTCGCCTGTACTGATATAAACAAAAGGTAAAGGTTCATTTTTAAGATGTTTCAATTTTGCATTGGCATAACCTTCTCCTTGTCCTTCATGCACATTTAAACGATGTGCTTCATCTTCTTTTTTAGCTTCAATTACTCCACAAGGTTTACCATCAACAAATAAAACATAGTCTGCAGGACCAACATCTGTCAAATATTCTTTTACAGCAACACCAATTCCAGTATTTAAATTTACTTGCTTAATACTCTGAATCACCCAGCCACAGGCCATCAACTGCTTGTCTATGTTATCTCTTGTTATTTGTTCAGGGTTTTGGTTTGCCATTTCTTAATTCAATACAATTTTTAGTTGGATGAAAAACGAAGATAGCTCTTTTTAGCAGAAAATCAATCTTTCCTAATCTTCTCTTCAATTTTTGACGTAGAATAGCCTTCAATAAATTGGATAACCTCCACTTTTCCACCATTTTGTTTGACTATATCAGAACCAACAATGTATTTTTTATGAGTGCTATCAGAAATAGAATTATCATAATCGCCACCTTTAATTAATATATCAGGCATTATTGCTTTAATTAAGTTTAAAGGAGTGTCTTCTTCAAAAATAATTACAGCAGCAACAAATGATAAGGAAGCCATTATTAATGCTCTAGAATTTTCATCTTGTAAGGGGCGATTTTTTCCTTTGTTAAGTTTTTTAATGGAGCTATCGGAATTAATAGCAACAACTAGTTGAGTTCCAAAATCGGCAGCTTGTGCCAAATATTCGACATGTCCACGATGCAAAATATCGAAACACCCATTAGTGAAAACTATTTTTTGGTTTTCTTTTTTCCACTCAGAAATCAATTGTTTTAACTGTTTTATATCAACAATTTTATTTTTTATTTTCCTTAGCTTGCTCATAACTGCCAAATTATTATTTTTTTATGAGAGTTATAAAATAATGTGCAAATTTGAACACAATAACTAACATCTTAATGCTAAAATGAAAAAAATAACAGTTCTATTTTTTGTTATTATTTCTTACCCAATATTTTCTCAAACTAATTATATAGATAGTGTAGAACAATCTATAGTTAATTTATCAGATGAAGAGCAAATAAAAACAATTTTAGCAATTCCTTATGATAAAATAATTGCCAACACCACTAAATCTGAAGAGTTATTTTTAGCTTCATTAACTAAAGCAAAAAAATTAAATTATCAAGAATATGAAGCTGATATTAGCAATCAATTGGCACTTATTTATGCTTTTATGGGTAAATATGACAAACGATTAGGCTATAATTTAAAAGCCATAAAAATATATGAACTACTTGGCAATAAATCAAAAGCTGGAGAGACTTATGGTAGTTTGGGTTTTTCGATGAATCGAAAAGATATAAAAAAAGCAAAATTGTATATGCAAAAGGGAATAATGATTCTAAAAAAAGAAAATAATTTAATTGCCCTTAATCCTATTTACGATAATTATGGGGTTGTTCAAGAAATGGCTGGAAATATTGATAGTGCAATTTATTATTACAATTTAGCCCTCGATTTAAAACGGAATCAAAACGACAGCATAGGAATTCCATTTGCATTAGGGCATTTATCGGGAGCCTATTTAATTAAAAAAAAATATATTAAATCTAAAATTTATTTAGACGAATCATTTTCGATTCGTAAAAAAAGAAATGATACTTATGGAATAGCCGAATGCTTTGTGCTTTATGGCGACTTATTTTATGCACAAAATAATTATAAAGAAGCTTTAACTTGGTTTGTTAAAAGTTATGATTCTGGTATCGAAAACAAATATATTCATTTGGCACAATATGCGGCAGAATTTTCCGCAACCTGCTACGAAAAAATTGGCGATGTTACCAATACTGTTAAATTTTTAAAAATTCAGCAAGCTCTTAAAGATTCATTACTTAACGAAAACACCAATCAAGCCATTGCAAAACTAGAGGTTCAATTTGAAACAGAAAAGAAAGAAAAACAACTTGCTGAACAAGAAGTTATCATCACCAAGGAGCAGTTACGTGTAAAGCAAAAAAACTATACATTAATAGGATTAGCTTTAATATTGGGATTTCTATTAATTTTAGGAAGGTACATTTACCAACAACAAAAATTTAAACAACAAAAATTGATAGAAGAAAACCGTTTAAAAGACGAATTAGCTAAAATTACTCTACAAAACGAATTGTACGAAGAACGAACTAGAATATCAAGAGATTTGCACGACAACATTGGCTCCCAACTTACCTTTATCATTTCATCGGTAGATAACTTAAATTATTTAGCAAAAACAACTGATAATAAATTAAAAGAAAAACTGAGCGGAATTTCTAACTTTAGTAGAACTACCATCACACAATTGAGAGATACTATTTGGGCATTAAACAAAGATGAAATTAGTTTTGATGACTTAAAATTAAGATTGTTGAATTATATTGAATCTGCTAAAATAGCCAAAGAAAACATTGCATTTAACTTTGAAGCAGAAGTGCAAAACAACCTACTTTTTAATGCCATACAAGGAGTAAATATATACAGAATAGTGCAGGAAGCCATTAACAACTCATTAAAGTATTCAGCAGCTGCAAACATCAATGTTAGCTTAAAAGAAACAAATGGACAAATACAGTTAAAAATTGAAGATGACGGAATAGGATTTAACATCAATGAAGTTAACTTAGGAAACGGGTTAGAAAACATGAAAAAAAGAGCAGCTACCATTCATGCACAATTTCAATTTAACTCCGTGCCAGAAAAAGGAACAACAATCGTATTAATTATTCCCATTAAATAAGACAAATGCCGTATAAGAATACTGCTTTTTTGAATGTAAATTTGTTAAAAAAAGATGAATATAAAAATAGTATTAGCCGAAGACAATAATTTTTTAGCTCAATCCATTGAAGAAAAGCTAACATTTTTTGATGATTTTAAGTTTAAATACAGTGCTAAAAATGGTGCTGAATTAATTGGGAAATTAGAAGCCGACCACAATGTTGATGTTGTATTAATGGACATTCAAATGCCCGAAATGGACGGCATAAAAGCAACAACGCTTATTAAAAACAGATATCCTCAACTAAAAATAATAATGTTGACTGTTTTTGATGATGATGATAACATTTTCAATTCAATAAAAGCTGGTGCTGATGGTTATTTGTTAAAAGAAACCAATCCTGAAGATTTACATAGTGGTATTTTACAAGTACTAGCTAGTGGTGCCGCCATGACTCCTTCTGTTGCATTAAAGACATTAAACTTGCTTCGTTTTCCTGAAAAATTAACCAAAGATATCATTCAAGTAAAAGAAATTTCTCTTTCCAAAAGAGAAACCGAAATTTTAGAGCATTTAGCCAAAGGATTAAACTATCAGCTTATTGCCGATAATCTGTTTATTTCTCCCCCAACTGTCCGTAAACACATCGAAAATATTTACAAAAAACTGCAAGTTCACAACAAAATGGAAGCTGTACAAAAAGCAATAAAACACAATATTATACAATAAGGCATTTGCCGTATGGCACATACTATTTTTATATCGTTTCTTTGAACAAATTTTAGTTCACAACCTTTATGGTAAAAGATTCCCTCGAGTTTTAACTTGGGGGTTCTTTTTTTAACATGTAGTAGTTAAAATTAAAACATACGGCAAATGCCGTATTGATAAGTTATACTATTTGAAATTACTTTGTCAACGTAATGAAAATCAATATAGAAATAATTTCGGAACGAGAAAAAGAAGTGGTTACCTTTATGTATAAAGGTTTAAACTACAATCGAATTGCAGAGCAAATGAACATTAGCCCAGCTACCGTTCGAAAACACACCGAAAACATTTATAAGAAATTAAGTGTCCACAATAAAGTGGAAGCTATACATAAATGTATTGAGAAAAAAATCATAAAATTTTAAAAAATAGGGCAAATGCCGTATTGTGTATTTTTAAAATTAGACAAATCTTTGTAACGATTAATAATAAAATTATTTCGACGTTAATAATAAAATTATTTCGACGAATAAAAATAAAACATAGACAAATGAAACATTCAATGCTTAAAATTACAGGAAAGATAACAGTAGCAATATTGTTAATTGCTACTTCTACAGCTGGTCAATTATCTGCAAATAATATTGCGGTAGCCAACACCTCAATCGTTAATCAAAACACTGCGGGAGATTATACGCATGTAAAATTTGATGTGAGTTGGGAAAATTCGTGGAGAACTTCAACATTAGAAAGTAACTGGGATGCTGCCTACGTTTTTGTGAAATACAGAATACCACCCATGAATACATGGTATCATGCCACTCTAAATTATGTAGATGGAACAGCAACTAACGATGGTAATACAGAACCAACAGGTGCAACAATTAATGCTACATCTGACGGAAAAGGTGCGTTTTTATACAGAAATGCTAATGGTATTGGCAATGTAAACTTTACTAGTGCTCGTTTACGTTGGAATTATGGTGCTGATGGCTTAAGTGATGAAGATAGTGTAGAGGTTTGTGTGTTTGCCATTGAAATGGTGTATGTTCCTCAAGGTGCTTTTTATTTGGGAGATGGCTCTATTACCTCTGTACAAGGTCAATTTGAAGCAGGAACTACTGGCAATCCTTTTTATTTAACTTCAGAAGCAGCTTTAACTCTTGGTGGTGGAGGTGCTGGTTCATTAGGTAATAACAACAGAGCTGGCATGTATTCTCCTACTGCGGAAGATTTTACTGATGCGACTGCAGTAACTTTACCAGCAGCTTTTCCAAAAGGGTTTAATGCTTTTTATTGTATGAAATATGAAACAACTCAAGGACAATATGCCGATTTTTTAAACAAATTAACCTTAGCTCAAGCAACCGCAAGATATATGGCAGGATATAACGCATTAACTCAATCCATCACAGGAACTCATCCAAACTATGCAGCCGGTTCGCCTGATAGACCTTTGATGTTGACCAATTATGATGATTTCTTCACTTATTTAGATTGGACTGGATTACGTCCAATGACCGAATTGGAATACGAAAAAGCTTGTAGAGGATCAAGAGGAATTGGTTTTTTACCTACTCCTGACGAATTTGCCTGGGGTGATATCTCTATTAAAGCAGGACCTGGCTATACGGTAACAAATCCTGGCTTACCTAACGAAACTGTTAATGCAGTAAACATAATTGGTAATGTCGCTTACAATTTAACTAACAATTCTAGGCCTTATAGAGCTGGAGTTTTTGCTGCAAGTTTAGCTACTCCTAATCGAGTGGAAGCAGGTGCTTCCTACTACGGAATTATGGAAATGACAGGAAATCAATGGGAATATACCATGCCAGTTGGTAGAGCAGAAAGTAGAACATTTAACGGCACACATGGCGATGGTAGTATTAGTGCAGCAGGAAGTTATACGGTTGCTAACTGGCCTACTAGTTTTGTAGGATTAGGTGCTCGTGGCGGTTCTTATGCTGATGCAGCTACTGAGATAAGGGTATCTTCTAGATATATAGGTCATTATTTTGGAACTGCTGCTCGTGTGGCTCAATACAGCGGAAGAGGAGTAAGAACAGCTCAATAATAGAAAAGAAGTCCGAAGACAGAAGTCCGAAGTTGGGAGGAGGAAGTTGGAATTCGGCATGGGGTAAGGCTTCTCTTTGATGGGAATTTCATCCTGAACTTGTCGAAGGATAGACGTGTGTTTTTAGAATACCGATAACTAAATAATTGCAAACTGTAATAAAATGACGAAACATATTATATACCTATTGTTGTTACTTGGTAGTTCAACATTAATGATGGCTCAAAACAATGCCATTTTTAATGGAGGAAGTGCGGATGGGTACAATAGAGATTGTTATACACAAACATCCAACTTAAATCAAACCTTATCAAAAGGAGGAAACGGAGATGGACATAGCAAAGATTGTTATTCACAAACTTCTAATCTAAACACAGCTTTATCTGCTGGTGGAAACGGAGATGGACATAGCAAAGATTGTTATACACAAATTTCTAATCTAAATACAGCTTTATCTGCTGGTGGTAGTGGTGATGGTTACGCCAAAGATTGTTATATTCAAGCGTCAAATCTAAACAATATTTTTAGTGGTGGTATCGGTGGTGATGGTATTTTAAATGGTTGTGCTAATGAACCGTTAGGATGTTATTTAACTCTTAATTTAGGAAACGACACCACTTTTTGTACTGGTAATACGCTAGCCTTAAATGCGGGAACATATCCCGGAGGAGCAACCTATTTATGGCAAAATAGTTCCACTACTCAAACTTTTTTAGTAAATGTTACAGGAGTTTATTATGTTTTTGTTTCTGATACAGCTGGTTGTACAGTAATTGATTCCATAACCATAACGGTAAATCCAATTGTTACTCCAACTTTTACAGCAGTAGCTCCAATTTGTAGCGGAGGAAGTTTGTCAGCATTACCAACAACTTCCAACAATGGAATAACTGGAACTTGGTCGCCTGCGTTAAATAATACAGCAACTACCACTTATACTTTTACGCCAACGGCTGGATTGTGTGCAACCACAACTACCATGACAATTACTGTAAATCCAAACATTACGCCAACTTTTACAGCAGTAGCTCCAATTTGTAGCGGAGGAAGTTTGTCAGCATTACCAACAACTTCCAACAATGGAATAACAGGAACTTGGTCGCCTGCGTTAAATAATACAGCAACTACAACTTATACTTTTACGCCAACGGCTGGATTGTGTGCTACTACAACTACCATGACCATTACCGTAAATCCAATTGTTACTCCAACTTTTACAGCAGTGGCTCCAATTTGTAGCGGAGGAAGTTTGTCAGCATTACCAACAACTTCCAACAATGGAATAACAGGAACTTGGTCGCCTGCGTTAAATAATACAACAACAACAACTTATACTTTTACACCAACAGCAGGACAATGTGCAACCACAACAACAATAACCATCACGGTAAATCCAATTGTAACCACTAACTTGTCAAACGAAGCGGTTTGTCAGGGAGATAGTGCATTGATTTTTGGAAACTACCAAACTATTGCAGGTAATTATTATGATACATTAACTGCATCAACAGGCTGCGATAGTATTTTGGTAAAACAATTAATTTTAAATCCTATTTACAACCAAAGCATAGGAACAGTAACAATTTGCCAAGGTGATAGTGCGTTAATTTTTGGAAACAATGAAACTATCGCTGGAACTTATTCTGATACTTTAACTAGCATCAACGGTTGTGATAGTATTGTTAATCAAACGCTATCAGTTTTATCTAATTCAAGTGTAAACTTTGGTAATGATACCACTTTTTGTGCTGGAAATAGTTTATTGTTAGATGCAGGTACTGGAAATAGTTATTTATGGCAAGATGGATTTACTACCTCTCAAACGTACTTAGTTACTTCATCAGGACTTTATTATGTAACAGTTTCTGTGGGAGCATGTTCTGCAACTGATAGTATTAATATAACCGTAAATCCAATTGTAATCACCAATTTAGCAAATGTAGAAATCTGTCAAGGAGATAGTGCGTTGATTTTCGGAAATTTTGAAACAATTGCCGGAACTTATCAAGATACTTTGGTGAGCTATACAAATTGCGATAGTATTGTAATTCAAAATTTAATAATTAATCCTATTTATGTCACCTCACAAAATTCTGCTATTTGTGTTGGAGATAGTATATTATTAGGTGGTTTTTACCAAACAAATGCAGGAATTTATTATGATACGTTATCCACATTAGTTGGCTGCGATAGTATAATCGAGACAACATTATCAATAAATTTAACATACATCGTAAATGCAAATGCTACAATTTGTGATGGAGATAGTATATTATTAGGAGGTGCATACCAAACAATGGTTGGTATTTATAACGATACGTTAACTACTATTTATGGCTGTGATAGTTTAGTAACAACTACATTAATGGTTAATCCAATAGTACAAGATACAATTGCTCCAATAATTATTTGTCAGGGTGATAGTGCTTTACTATTTGGCACTTATCAATCAGTTGCTGGGACTTATCAAGGATTTTATTCAGGCTCCAATACTTGTGACAGTATAGTTTCTCAAGACTTAATTGTTAACGCTCCACCAATTATTAATTTGGGAGTTGATACTAATTTATGTGAAACAGACTCCATATACTTAGATGCAGGAACCAACTTAGTTTCTTATCTATGGAATACTGGAGATACTACACAAGTTTTACTAGTGAATGCAAACACACTAAGCATAGGAAGTTATATTTACTATATTCAAGGAACTGATTCTAATGGATGTACATCTGCAGATTCTATCACCATTCAAATTAGCGTTTGTATAGGAATAATAGAGCAGTCGGATAATTTAGTTTACAGTTTGTTCCCAAATCCAACAAAAGGGGAAGCAACATTAACTTCTAATCAAACTATTATTGGAATTGAAATTTTCAATATGATTGGCGAAAAAATGAGGAGTGAGCAAGTGATGAAAAATAGCTATCAATTTAACATTGAGCAATTTAATAAAGGAGTATATTTTATTAGGATAGAATATGAGGAGGGAACTAGAGTAGCACGATTAGTTTTAAATTAAGTGTAAATTTGAAACAGTATTATTAACCAAATAGTGTAAACTTTTTTCAGGACGAGACAGTCATCAAAAACCTACTTCTTTAAATTATACCTTGTAATTAAGATAAAAGAGATTAATCCAACAGAAATTAACATGGTACTTTGTGCTAACCAAACCGCCCAACCAAAGCCATATCCAACATCAGCTAATCCATATAAAGCTAATACCGCACTTATTCCTAAAGGATATGCACCAATTCCTCCATTGGTTACTGTTATGCTTAATCCTCCAACAACAAAAGCAGTAAAAATTCCAGATAGCGGAACAGCGTTTAACTCTGGTAAAGCGTAAAAGGTAATACGAAACATTGCAAAATACATCATCCAAATAAATAAGGTGTGTCCTAAATACAGCCATTTTTTCTTCATCGTGAATAGGATTTTAATACCTTCTAATATTCCACTTAAAAATACTCTTATTTTTTGTGCAACTAAATGATTCGATTTTTTAATTATAATTAGTCCAACGATAAATCCTACCACGACAATAAGAAGAAGAAGAATTTTAGATGAGGAAAATTTATCTTCTCCTTTGGCAAGAAAATCTAAGATAATACCCGCTTGTAAAAACAATGCAATAAAAATAGAAATAAATAATATGATAAAGTCGGTAACTCTTTCAGCAATTACAGTTCCTACTAATTTATTAAATGGCATGTTTTCGTATTTTGCCATTAATCCACATCGCAATACTTCTCCACTTCTTGGTATTCCAAGGTTGGAGAAATAGCCAATCATTACCGTAAAAAAACTGTTCCAAAATTTTGGAGAATAACCTAACGCTTCTATAGGATATTTCCATCTCCAAGCCCTACTTGCATGGCTAATAATTCCAAAAAATATGGAGAGAAATAAATAAAATTTATTCATTTCAAACATCGCATTTTTTGCTCGTTCTATTTCTTCGGGTTTTAATTGATGGTAAGCTAACCAAATTAAAAAGACACCTAATCCTAAGGGAATAAAAATTTTAAGAAGGGCTATAGAGACCTTTTTCAATTCAGGTTATTTTAGTTGATTGGTTTTTTCGTTAGGAAAAATAAGAGAAGGTTTAAAGGACTTCGCTTCTTCAAAATCCATAATACCATAAGAAATGATAATGATGATATCATTAACGGAGACTCTTCTTGCAGCAGGTCCATTTAAACATACTTCGCCAGAACCTCTTGCACCATTAATTACGTATGTTTCTAGTCTTTCTCCGTTGTTCACATTTACAATCTGAACTTTTTCTCCTTCAATGATATTAGCAGCTTCCATTAAATTTTCATCAATGGTAATGCTACCAATATAATTTAAGTCGGCCTCGGTAACTTTTACCCGATGTATTTTAGATTTTACTACTTGTACTTGCATAATTTGGCAACAAAGTTAATTAATTATTGTCATATTATCGATTAGTCTTACACCTCCTACCATAACTGCTGTAAAAGCAATGAGGTATTCAGTCTCATTCCAATGATTAATAGGGGTTAATGAGTTTCCATCAGCAATCTCAAAATACTCTGTGGTAAGTAATTTATTTTTGGATAGGTAATTGTTAAAGTATTTTTTTAACTCTAACACAGAATAGTTATTTTTATTTTGACTTACATATTTTAACGCCTTATTAATTTCACTTGCAGCATTGTGCTCAATTTTAGTAAGTCTTTCATTTCTTGAACTCATTGCTAATCCGTTATCTTCCCTAATAATAGGGCATCCGATAATTTTTATAGGCAATTTTAATTGTTTAACTAACTCCTTAATTACTGATAATTGTTGAAAATCTTTTTCACCAAAATAGGCTTTATTCGGTTTTATAATATCAAATAAACGTTCAATCACAATTGCAACACCATTAAAATGTCCAGGTCGATGTTCACCTTCCATTACCGTTGAAAGAATTCCAAAATTATACTCCTTTTCTATTTTATTAGGATACATTTCTTCAACACTTGGCACAAATACAACATCACAATTTGCGTTGGCTAATTTTTCTAAATCTGCATCAATATTTCTAGGATATTTTATTAAATCTTCTGGATTATTAAATTGTTTTGGATTAACGAAAATGCTGCAAACAGTTATATTATTTTGCTTTTTAGATACATTAATTAAAGAGATGTGCCCAACATGCAAAGCTCCCATTGTGGGAACAAAACCAATACTTTTTGGTTTTGAGTTTATGAAGTAAATTTGTATTTCTTTTACTGTTTTAAATACTTGCATTTCGTTTACAGGTGTTCATTTTTTTGTGCAAAATAAATAATTTATTTACTGATATACTAGACTTGATATTGATAATCATATACATAAAACTTGATTAACGGTATAAAAAGTAGTATCTTTGTACAAAATTAATGGTAGGATTATGAAAAAGAAGAAGATTTTATTTATTTCACAAGAGATTGCACCATACCTAGAACAAACTGAATTAGCCAATTTTGGGCGACATTTGCCTCAAGGCATCCAAGAAGGAGGAAAAGAGATTAGAACTTTTATGCCAAAGTTTGGATGCATCAACGAACGAAGAAACCAACTACATGAGGTAATCCGATTGTCGGGGATGAATTTAATTATCAACGACAATGATCATCCTTTAATCATAAAAGTGGGTTCTATCCAAGCTGCACGAATGCAGGTTTATTTTATTGACAGTGAAGATTTTTTTCAACGAAAAGCAGCCTTTCATGATACTGAAACTGGAAAGTTTTTTAAAGACAACGATGAAAGAGCAATATTTTTTACAAGAGGAGTTTTAGAAACTGTAAAAAAATTAGGATGGGTTCCTGACATTATTCATTGTCACGGTTGGATGACCAGTTTAGTGCCTTTATACATCAAAACTTCCTACAAAAAAGAACCAATATTTGCAAACGCTAAAGTTATTTTTTCATTATACAATAATGATTTTAAAACCTCGTTAGATAAAAACTTTGCTCAAAAAGCGATGATGGATAATATTTCTGAAGAAGCAATAAAAGATTATGCTGATACTTCTTTTATTGGATTAAATAAAGCTGCAATTAATGCATCAGATGCTGTTATTAAAGCCAGTGAAAAAATTAATCCAGAATTAGAAGCTTTCTTTCAAAGTGTTGATAAACCTAAATTAGATTTTCAAGGTACTGAAAATTATATTGAAGCTTATTCTAACTTTTATGATGAAATATTACAAGCAACAGCAGTATTACAAGATTAAAATGAATATTAGTACAATCTCCTTTATAATGCGGAAAGCTATTTTACTTTCCGCAATCTTTTTTTTTATTCAATTATTTTCCTGTAAAAAAGATGGGGAACTTACTCCAGATTTTGACAATGGTAACCTATCCATAAATTTCGTTGACACCTTCTCCTTGCAAACTACAGTTTTAGCTGAAGATTCTTTAAGAACAGACTTATCCATATACAACTTACTTGGGCTATATAATGACCCTATTTTTGGACCAATGTCATCCTCAATTTATGCAAATGTAGCACTTTCAGGAGCCTCCACAGATTTTGGAACTTCAGTGGTTATCGATTCGGTTGTGTTAACCCTAGATTATGTTGAATTATATGGCGACACAGCTACTCCAATGTCTATTAATGTATATGAATTAACGGCTCCTTTAGTAACATCAACAAATTATTATTCTAACACCTTTACTTCTTACCAATCAACATCATTGGCAAGCTCCACTTTTATTCCAAATCTAAAAGATAGTATATTAACAACGGTTGATAGTGTAATGCATAAGCCTCATTTAAGAATTAAATTAACTAATTCTACCTTCCTAACAAATCTTGCAAATGGCTCTCCCTATGCCGACAATACCGCTTTTAGTAGCGTTTTTAAAGGCATATACATCACAACTGCTGATTCTGTTGGAAACACCACTTTAACGCCTGGAGCTGGTTCCATAGCTTCTTTTGATATAAATTCTTCATTATCTACTATTACAGTTTATTATAATAATTCATTGGCAGATTCTTTACAAGAAAGTTTTAAAATTAACTCGGAAACCACAAAATATTCTCGCTTTGCACACAATTATGCAGGAACAGATGTATTAAAACACATCAATAACGACCCAACAAAAGATACAACCGTTACTTATGTATCAACAATGGCGGGAGTTAAAACTAAAATTGAAATGCCAACGATTAAAGAATTGGCGAAAAATGGTAGCATTATTATTAATAAAGCTGAATTAGTTTTTACCATTGCAAATAACACGGAAGGAGATTTTGATGAAGCAATTTCCTCCCTATCTTTAGTAGGTACTAATTCAGCAGGAGAAACCATTTTTTTACCTGATTTTTATGAAGGATTAGATTATTATGGAGGAACTTTGGTGAATGGTGGAAGCTCTAAAACCTATACCTTTAACATATCTCGCCATATTCAGCAATTATTGTATCATTCAACAACCGACTATGAGCTCTATTTATTAGCAAATGGAGGTTCTACTACAGCAAAAAGATCTGTTATCAGTTCTGAAAAAAATGTCATCTCAAAAATCAGGTTAAACATCACCTATTCAAAACTTTAAATTATGTGTGGAATTGTAGCATATCTTGGAGACAAGCAAGCCTACCCAATACTCATAAAAGGCTTAAAAAGATTAGAATATAGAGGCTATGATAGTGCAGGTGTTGCACTAATAGATGGACATGAAATTAATCTCTACAAAAAGAAAGGAAAGGTTATTGAATTAGAAAGTTTTACACAAGGAAAAAATATTAAAGGAACCGTAGGTATTGGTCATACTAGATGGGCTACTCATGGTATACCAAACGATGAAAATGCACATCCACACTTCTCGGGGTCAGAAAATTTAGCCATCATTCACAATGGCATTATCGAAAATTACGCTAGTTTAAAAGCGGAACTATTAAAACGTGGACATCAATTTACAAGTGAAACAGATACTGAAGTATTGATTCATTTAATCGAAGACATTCAAAACAATACGCATGTAGATTTGGTAGAGGCCGTAAGAATAGCGTTAAACAAAACGCTTGGAGCTTATGCAATTGTAATTGTTTCTAAAGACAATCCCGACACCATGATTGCTGCTAAAAAAAGTAGCCCTTTGGTAATTGGAATAGGTGATAATTTTGAGTATTTTGTTGCTTCAGATGCTACTCCAATTGTAGAATACACCAAAAATGTAGTTTATTTAAACGATGAGGAAATTGCCATTATGCAACGTGGTAAAAAGTTGCAATTGATGGACATCAAAAAACATGCAATTACTCCTTATATACAAGAGTTAGAAGTTCATTTAGAAGCAATAGAGAAAGGTGGTTTTGAACACTTTATGCTCAAAGAAATATTCGAACAACCACAATCTATCAGAAACAGTATGCGTGGAAGAATAGATTTAGATAAAGGCATTGTATCTTTAGGTGGGATTAGAGATTATGAACAAAAAATTATTAATGCTCAACGTATTATTATTGTTGCCTGCGGAACATCATGGCACGCTGGTTTAGTCGGAGAATACTTATTTGAAGATTTAGCTAGAATACCCGTTGAAGTTGAATATGCCTCTGAATTTAGATATAGAAACCCCATCATTAACGAAAGTGATGTTGTTATTGCCATTTCTCAATCTGGCGAAACTGCCGATACCTTAGCAGCCATTAAATTGGCGAAAGAAAAAGGAGCTACAATTATTGGTATTTGCAACGTAGTAGGTTCTACCATTTCTAGAGCTACTGATGGTGGGTCTTATACCCATGCTGGACCAGAAATTGGAGTTGCATCAACCAAAGCATTTACAGCTCAGGTTACTGTATTGTCATTGATGGCACTCTCCATAGCTCATAAAAAGGGAAGTATTTCTGAATCAAAATTTAGACAATTATTGGTTGAGCTCTACGCTATACCAGAAAAAGTAGCTTTATTATTAGAATCGGACGAAAAAATAAAATATATTGCAAGTATATTTAAGGGAGTAAGTAATTTCCTTTATTTAGGCAGAGGATATAATTTTCCTGTAGCTTTAGAAGGAGCTTTAAAATTAAAAGAAATTTCTTACATCCATGCAGAAGGATACCCAGCCGCAGAAATGAAACATGGACCAATTGCTTTAATTGATGAGGAAATGCCTGTTGTAGTTATCGCTACTAGAAAAGGAAATTACGAAAAAGTAATAAGCAACATTGAAGAAGTAAAAGCTCGTAATGGAAAAATAATAGCCATTGTAACTAAGGGAGATGTTGATGTTAAAAAAATTGCTGATTATGTGATAGAAATCCCTGAAGTAGAAGATGCCTTAAGCCCACTGTTAACTTGTATTCCTTTGCAACTACTTTCGTATCACATTGCTGTTATGAGAGGATGTAATGTAGATCAACCAAGAAATTTAGCAAAATCGGTTACGGTAGAGTAATTCTACTTCCCCCACATGATAATTTGTGGTCGGTACTCAAATTTAGATAAATCTTTTGTGAAAATGATTTGAATCAAATCTATCAATGGAAGTATGCCCAATCCACCTAAAGTTACAGAATAAATAATTGGGGTTCTTTGATGAGTTCCTAAATAAATGCGATGCCCACCTAAAAATCCTGTGAAAACGGTAAACAAAATGGCTTTTCCTCTCTTAAATTTAACAGTAACAATAGCAGCACCAGCAATTGTGTCAGCAAGATTATTTTCTTGAATGGAAACAATTACTTGATTTTCGTTAATACTCAACCCAACAGAATTATTGGCTCTGCTGCTTAAGTTAAATAATAAAAAAAACAAAAAAAGAAACAAAATGCTAATCTTCATCACTCAGCGAATGTTATTAAAGGCAAAATAGATTCTAAAATTTGATTTGCCGATTCTTCAATACTTTCATTAGCAGTTTTTACATCAATATCAGGGTTTAAAGGTGCCTCAAAAGGGGCATCAATTCCTGTAAAGTTTTTTATTTCTCCAGCTCTTGCTTTTTTATACAATCCTTTCACGTCTCTTTTTTCACAAACTTCAAAAGGAGTATTGATAAAAACTTCGATAAAATCAGCTGCTCCAATAATTTTTTTTGCATTTTCTCGAATTTCGATAGTTGGACTTACAAAACAATTGATGGTAATGATACCACCATTTAAAAACAACTTCGAAACTTCGGCAATTCGTCTGATGTTTTCTGTTCTATCCGCTTCGCTAAATCCTAAATTATTGTTGATTCCAACTCGCACATTATCGCCATCTAAAATCTGAGTTAAAAATCCTTGAGCGTTCAATTTCTTTTCTAAGGCAATGGCAATAGTTGTTTTTCCAGAGCCAGAAAAACCAGTCATCCAGATAACTTTGGCGTGCTGTTTTAACAACTGCTCTTTAGTAGTTCTTCCTAAAATAGCATCAAAAACAGGGTGTATATTTTTAGAATTTTGGCTCATCGTTTACACAAAAATACTTTTTTAAAAATTAGTATAAACCCAAACTTTCTTTTTTACTTATATTTGAACTCCAATAAATAAGAAATGAGTAATACAAAAAACAAAATTGACTTTTTTTCTTCACCAAAAGTTGACCAAGTAGGAACATTAGATAGAATTGACAGAATTACAAGCAGAAGTATAAAAGACGAAACTAAACTTCAGGGGTTAAAGCTTGCCCTTAACATGGTTGATTTAACCACATTAGAAGGTGCAGATACCGAAAATAAGGTTCGACAATTGTGTAATAAAGCACAACATTTACACGATGCTTATCCTGGATTGCCAACCGTTGCTGCGGTTTGTGTTTATCCAAATTTTGTAAAAACAGCCAAACAATGTTTGCAAGGTTCTAGAATTAATGTTGCATCTGTTGCAACGGCTTTTCCTAGTGGACAATCGAGTTTAGAGGTAAAATTGTTAGACGTAAAAATTGCTACTGATGCTGGAGCAGAAGAAATTGATATGGTAATTAGTAGAGGTAAATTTCATGAGGGTGAATACAACTTTGTGTTTGATGAAATTGCTACAATAAAAGAAGCTTGTGGAAAATCTCGATTAAAAGTAATACTAGAAACAGGAGAATTAGGTTCGTTCGATAAAGTGAGAAAAGCAAGCGATATTGCCATTTTGGCTGGAGCAGATTTTATTAAAACATCTACCGGAAAAATTAGTCCAGCAGCAACCTTGCCAGTTACTTTAGTAATGCTCGAAGCCATAAAAGATTATTATTACAAAACAGGAATACAAGTGGGAATGAAACCTGCTGGAGGAATTTCTAACTCAAAATTAGCTTTACAATACTTAATGTTGGTTAAAGAAACATTGGGGGCAGCTTGGTTAACCAACCAATGGTTTAGGTTTGGAGCAAGTAGCCTTGCCAACGACCTATTAATGCAAATTGTAAAACAACAAACTGGAGTTTATCAATCAAAAGATTACTTTTCAAAAGATTAAGCGATGACAAAAAAAACGATAAAAATTAACTTCGATACTGGGTGGGATTTAGCTCCTGCACCAGAAAGTACCAGCCATATTCAATTGAATGAACAATACGATTTGTTTATTGGTGGAAAATGGGTAAAACCAAGTTCGGGCAAGTACTTTGCAACCATCAACCCTGCAACGGAAGAAAAAATTGCGATGATTGCAGAAGCCAACGAAAAAGATGTGGACAAAGCTGTAAAAGCTGCAAGAAAAGCCTACACCGAAGTTTGGAGTAAAATGCCTGCAAAAGAAAGAGCAAAATACATTTACCGAATTGCACGTTTAATTCAGGAAAAAGCAAGAGAATTTGCAGTTATCGAATCGATGGATGGAGGTAAACCCATCAGAGAATCTCGCGATGTTGATGTGCCTTTAGCTGCTGCACACTTTTTTTATTATGCTGGTTGGGCTGATAAGTTAGATTATGCTTTTCCGAACCGCAAACCACAATCGTTAGGTGTTGCAGGACAAATTACTCCTTGGAACTTCCCTTTATTAATGGCTGCTTGGAAAATTGCCCCAGCCTTAGCGACTGGCAATACAGTAGTGTTAAAACCTGCTGAAACTACTTCATTAACCGCTCTTAAATTAGCAGAAATTATTCAAGAAGCTGGTTTACCTGATGGTGTGGTAAATATTATTACTGGTGCTGGAGAAACAGGAGCAGCCATCGTAAATCATAACGATATAGATAAAATTGCTTTTACTGGTTCAACTGGTGTAGGAAAAATTATCCAAAATGCAATTGCTGGAACCAATAAAAAAGTAACCCTTGAATTGGGAGGAAAAGCTGCTAACATTATATTTGAAGATGCTGCTTTAGACCAAGCTGTAGAAGGAATTATCAATGGAATTTATTTTAATCAAGGACACGTTTGCTGTGCTGGTTCTCGTTTGTTTGTAGAAGAATCTGTTTACGATATTGTTTTGCGAAAGCTAAAAGACCGAATGGAATCGCTAATTGTTGGAAATCCGTTAGATAAAAATACTGATATTGGTGCTATTAACTCGAAAGAGCAATTAACCACTATCAACAACTATTTGAAAATTGGTAAAAGTGAAGGAGCAGAAATGTACCAATCGAATTGTACAGTTCCTAAAAAAGGATTTTGGTGTAAACCAACCTTGTTTACCAATGTTTCTCAATCGAACAGAATTGTGCAAGAAGAAATTTTTGGACCTGTTTTAGCCATACAAACTTTTAGAACTGTTGCCGAAGTAATTGAAAAAGCCAACAACACTCCTTTTGGATTATCCGCAGGAGTATGGACGGACAAAGGTTCAAAATTGTTTAACCTTTCATCACAATTAAAAGCTGGTATTATTTGGGGAAATACCTTTAATAAATTCGACCCAACTTCGCCATTTGGAGGTTACAAAGAAAGTGGTTTTGGTAGAGAAGGTGGATTACACGGATTGAAACCTTATTTAAAATTTTAAATGAAAATTAACCGCAAAGAATTTAAAGAAATCGCAGAGAACGTGAAGATTAAACAATGTAATTTTTTTAGCGTAAACTTTGTACTCTTAGCGGTTAAAAAAGACTAAAATGACAGAAAACGAACTTTCAAGCATAATAATTGGAATGGGAATAGAGATTCATACTCAACTTGGACCAGGACTTTTAGAATCAGCTTATGAAGAGTGTTTGTATTACGAATTAAAAAGTAATGGTTTTAAAGTGGAGAAGCAAAAAGCTCTTCCACTAGTTTATAAAGATGTAAATCTTGAAGCTGGGTATCGAATAGATTTACTTGTCGATGACAAAGTAATAATTGAACTGAAAGCTGTTGAAGAATTAAATGATGTTCATTTAGCTCAAGTTCTAACATATTTGAAATTATCAAAATGTAAACTAGGATTATTAATGAATTTTAATGTTTATAGATTAAAAGATGGAATTAAAAGAGTGGTTAATGGTTTATGAAACTTAGCTTCCTCTAAGTATAAAAATAAAAACCTAAACGCATAGAATTTTAAGAATTCGCGGAGAAAAGAAGAACAATAAAACGTTGTGTTTTTTAAGTAAACTCAGCGACCTTTGCGAGAAAACTTAGCATTCTTAGCGGTTAAAATATGATTAAATAGAAATAACATGAATAAAAGAATTGAAGTGTTGAAAACGTACAAAATATATATCGGTGGTAAATTTCCAAGAACAGAATCGGGGAGATATTACACACCTAAAAATGGCAACACTCCATTAGGAAATAGTTGTCTTTCATCTCGTAAAGACTTTAGAAACGCCGTAGTAGCAGCTCGTGATGCTTTTGGTGGTTGGTCGGGAGCAACGGCTTATAATCGTAGTCAGATTTTGTACCGTATAGCAGAAATGCTGGAAGGCA
>Ga0210044_10004381_pt1:15000-19706 | contig 19706 bp, 11 predicted proteins | sample CryGey13umfilter_2_FD_183959 | JGI IMG/M metagenome (GOLD analysis project Ga0210044, IMG submission 183959) | Groundwater microbial communities from aquifer in Utah, USA - Crystal Geyser 4/9/14 3 um filter (SPAdes) (version 2) | ecosystem: Environmental > Aquatic > Deep subsurface... | reverse complement strand
GCGCGGCTTGGCCCCATCGACGCGCTGCTGTTCGGCCATGGCCGGTTCGGCGCGGCGATCGCGGAGCGGCTCAAGCGCGCGGGGCTGCGCACGCTGGTCGTCGATTTCAACCCCGCCGAACTGCGGACGGCGCGGGCGGCGGGCTTTTCGGTCGCCTATGGCGACGCGAGCGACCCGGAATTCGTCGCCGATCTGCCGCTTTCGGGCGTGCGCTGGGTGGTGGCCGCGATGCCCGCGCACGTCGGGGGCGTCACGCATGACGATCCGCGCCGCGCGCTGCTTCAGGCGCTGCGCGCGGCGGGCTATGCCGGCGCGGTGGCGGTGACCGTGCGCGACGCCGCCGAGAAGCAGGCGCTGACGGCGGCGGGCGCGACGCTGGCCTTCGAGCCGTTCAACGACGCCGCCGACCGGGCGGTCGAGATGATGGCGATGGACGGGGCGGCGCCCGCGCCTCAGCGCATCATCACATAGGCGCCCGGCGCATCGGGCAGCGCGGCGGCGTCGCCGCCCTGCCCGCCCATCGGCGGCGGCGCGACCAGCGCGCCGGAGCGCGCCGCCAGCCACGCGGCCCACGTCGGCCACCATGAGCCTTCATCGGTCTCGGCCAGCGCCTCCCACGCCTCGGGCGTCAGGTGACAGTCGTGATGCGGCGTCGTGCGCACCCGGAAGCGGCGCTTCTTGCCCGGCGGCGAGACGATCCCGGCGTTGTGCCCGCGCCGCCGCCGACCGGGCGGTCGAGATGATGGCGATGGACGGGGCGGCGCCCGCGCCTCAGCGCATCATCACATAGGCGCCCGGCGCATCGGGCAGCGCGGCGGCGTCGCCGCCCTGCCCGCCCATCGGCGGCGGCGCGACCAGCGCGCCGGAGCGCGCCGCCAGCCACGCGGCCCACGTCGGCCACCATGAGCCTTCATCGGTCTCGGCCAGCGCCTCCCACGCCTCGGGCGTCAGGTGACAGTCGTGATGCGGCGTCGTGCGCACCCGGAAGCGGCGCTTCTTGCCCGGCGGCGAGACGATCCCGGCGTTGTGCCCGCCGCTGGTCAGCAGGAAGGTCACGTCGGCGCTGGTGAGCAGATGCACCTTGTAGGCCGATTTCCACGGCGCCACATGGTCGCTTTCGGTGCCCACCGCAAAGATGTCGGCGTGGATGTCGGTCAGCGCCACGGGCCGCCCCTCGACGGCGAACTTGCCTGCGGCCAGCTCGTTGTCGAGAAACAGCTTGCGCAGATATTCCGAGTGCATCCGGTAGGGCATCCGCGTCGCGTCGGCGTTCCACGCCATCAGCGGCGACATCGGCGCGCGCTCGCCCATCAGGTATTCGCGCAGGATCCGCGACCACACCAGATCGTTGGAGCGCAGGATCTGGAATGCGCCCGCCATCTGCCTTGTGTCGAGAAACCCTTGATTCCACATCATGTCCTCAAGGAACGCCACCTGGCTTTCGTTGATGAACAGCATCAGTTCGCCGGCTTCGGTGAAGTCGCTCTGCGCGGCGAGAAAGGTCAGCGAGGCCAGCCGGTCGTCGCCGTCGCGCGCCATCGCCGCCGCCGTGATCGACATCAGCGTGCCGCCAAGGCAATAGCCGACGGCGTGGACCTTGGTCGCGCCGGTGATCGCCCCGATCGCGTCGAGCGCGGCCGCCGGCCCCAGCCTGCGGTAATCGTCCATGCCGAGGTCGCGCTCACCCGGGCCGGGGTTCAGCCACGAGATCGCGAACACGGTGAAGCCCTGCGCGGTGAGATACTCGATCAGCGACGCCCCCGGCGCCAGATCGAGGATGTAGTATTTCATGATCCATGCGGGCGTGATCAGCACCGGCTCGGGGCGCACCGTGTCGGTGGTCGGCGCATACTGGATCAGCTCGATCAGCCGGTTGCGCAGCACCACCTTGCCGGGGCTGAGCGCGAGGTCGCGCCCCACCTGGAACGCCTCCGCGCCTGCGGGCGGCTTGTCGCCGATCATCCGCTCCCAGTCCTCGACCAGATGCTGAAAGCCGCGCGCAAGGTTCATGCCGCCCTCGGCGCGGGTGCGCGCCAGCAGTTCGGGGTTGGTGAGCAGGAAGTTCGACGGCGACAGCATGTCGAGCGCCTGCCGGGCCATGAACTCCGCCGCGCGCTCGTGCTGTTTCGAGACGCCGCGCACGCCGGTGGTGGCGTTGTGCCACCATTGCTGCGTGAGCAGAAAGCTCTGCCACATCAGGTTGAACGGCGGCTTGCGCCAGGCTTCGCCCTCGAACCGCCTGTCCTGCGGCAGCGGGTCGATGCACGGCCCGCCGTCGCCGCCGTCGGTGAACCCGGATGGGGCGCGGCCCGCCACATGGCGCTGAAAGCGGATCATCTTGCGCGCGGCCTTTTGCGCCAGCAGCGCCTGCTTGCCGGGCGAGGCCGCCAGATGCGCCGCCCAGTCGGCCCAGACCTGCGTGATCGTGGCGGGGGAAAGCCCGCCGGTCATCCGCGCGATGGCGGCGCCGGTGGCGCGGTCGAGCAGGTCGCCAAAGGCGGTGGCGGCGTAGGGCTCCTCCGGCGTCAGCGCCGGGGCGACGTCGAACGGTCGCTGCGACGGCGCGGACACAGGCATTCTTGCGGGCGCGACGGTCAGGGCGCGGTTTGTGGGCATGGCGCATACCTCCTGAAGGCGCGCCACAGGTAGTGCGCCGCGCCCTTTCTTGGGGATGTCGGGTGCGCCGCAGCGCCGTGCAAGCAGCCGCGCCACGGCGCCGCAGCGCGTCGGCCGGGCGGCTCAGCCGGCCGCGATCTCGGCGAGGATCGCGCGGGCGGCGGCGGCGGGGTCGGCGGCTTCGGTGATCGGCCTGCCGACCACCACATGGTTCGCCCCGGCGCGGATCGCCTCGGCGGGGGTGGCGACGCGCTTCTGGTCGCCCGGCGCGGCGCCCGCCGGGCGCACGCCGGGCGTCACGATCAGCCTGCCGCGCGCTTGCGGCAGCGCGCGGATCGCGGCGGCCTCGCGCGGCGAGGCGATCACCCCGTCGGCGCCGGCGGCGAAGGCGCGGCGCGCGCGCTCCACCACGATCACCGCCGGATCGCCCGCGACGATCATCCCGGCGTCGAGATCGGCGCGATCGAGGCTGGTCAGCACCGTGACCGCCAGAATGCGCGTCGCCGCGTCGCCGCGCCCCTTCACCGCCGCCGCCACCACATGCGGGTCGCCGTGCACGGTAAGGAAATCGAGGTCGAAGCGCGCCAGCCCGCGCGTCGCCGCCTCGACGGTGTTGGCGATGTCGAACAGCTTCATGTCGAGAAAGACCCGTTTGCCGCGCGCCTTCAGCTCCATGGCCAGCGCCAGCCCGCCGCCGGTCAGCATTCCCAGCCCGATCTTGTAGAAGCCCACCGCGTCGCCCAGCCTGTCGGCCATCGCCTCGCCGCTCAGGGCGTCGGGCGCATCCAGCGCGACGATCAGGGCGTCGGAGCGGGCAATCTCTGGCGCGGCCATGGGTCGTCTCTCCGCTGCGACGTGTCGCGCCGTCATCGCGGGCGCGGCGCGCGGCGTCAAGCCCTTGGGGGCATCGCGCTGGGGCTGGTATTAGTCCAAAAAAAGGCGCCCCGCTCATTTCTGAACGGGGCGCTTTTTCTGGGATTTATGATGAGATATGCGATTTGCGGTTATCTGAGGTCTGGCGGCGACCTACTCTCCCACGTCTTGAGACGCAGTACCATTGGCGCGGCGGCGCTTAACGGCCGAGTTCGGGATGGGATCGGGTGTTTCGCTCGCGCTGTGGCCACCAGACCTTAGATAACCGCGTGTCTTTCCTAGTTTTTGCGTCACTGATTGATGAGAAGTCTTCCGACTTCTGGATCGGATCAAGCCTATCGGGCGATTAGTACCGGTCAACTGAGTGTGTCGCCACACTTACATTTCCGGCCTATCGACGTGGTGGTCTTCCACGGCCCTCAGGGAGACCTGGTTTTGAGGGGGGCTTCCCGCTTAGATGCCTTCAGCGGTTATCCCTTCCGCACATAGCTACCCAGCTGTGCCGCTGGCGCGACAACTGGTCCACCAGTGGTGCGTCCACCCCGGTCCTCTCGTACTAGGGGCAGCTCCTCTCAAGTCTCCTACACCCACGGCAGATAGGGACCGAACTGTCTCACGACGTTCTAAACCCAGCTCACGTACCACTTTAATCGGCGAACAGCCGAACCCTTGGGACCTGCTCCAGCCCCAGGATGTGATGAGCCGACATCGAGGTGCCAAACACTGCCGTCGATATGGACTCTTGGGCAGTATCAGCCTGTTATCCCCAGCGTACCTTTTATCCGTTGAGCGATGGCCCTTCCACGAGGGACCACCGGATCACTATGACCGACTTTCGTCTCTGCTCGACTTGTCAGTCTCGCAGTCAGGCGGGCTTATGCCATTGCACTCGACGACCGATTTCCGACCGGTCTGAGCCCACCATCGCGCGCCTCCGTTATGCTTTGGGAGGCGACCGCCCCAGTCAAACTACCCGCCACACAGGGTCCCGGAACCGGATGACGGTTCGCGGTTAGACATCAAGCGCAACAAGGGTGGTATCTCAAGGGAGGCTCCGCCGAGCTGGCGCCCGGGTTTCATAGCCTACCACCTATCCTGCACATGTTCCGCCTAATGCCAGTGTGAAGCTGTAGTAAAGGTGCATGGGGTCTTTCCGTCTGACCGCGGGAACCCCGCATCTTCACGGGGAATTCAATTTCGCTGAGTCTGCGTTGGAG
>Ga0210044_10004381_pt1:0-10000 | contig 19706 bp, 11 predicted proteins | sample CryGey13umfilter_2_FD_183959 | JGI IMG/M metagenome (GOLD analysis project Ga0210044, IMG submission 183959) | Groundwater microbial communities from aquifer in Utah, USA - Crystal Geyser 4/9/14 3 um filter (SPAdes) (version 2) | ecosystem: Environmental > Aquatic > Deep subsurface >... | reverse complement strand
GCCCAGACCCACACCGCCAGCGCGAACAGCGCCGTGAAGCCGAACACGGCGCGCCACCCCGCGACCGCCGCGATCACCCCGCCGATCGCCGGGGCGACCATCGGCGCCACCACCATCACCGCCGTCATCTGCGCGATCACCTGCGCCGCGCCGACCGGCCCGTAGAGGTCGCGCGCGATGGCGCGGCCCAGCACCATGCCCGCCCCCGCCGCGCCCGCCTGCACAAAGCGCGCGGCGATGGCGCCCTCAATGGTCGGCGCCAGCGCGACCGCGACGCTGGCGAGCGCCGCCACCAGCAGCGAGATCAGCGCCACCGGGCGGCGCCCGAAATAGTCCGACAACGGCCCCAGCAACAGCGTCGCAAGGCCGATGGCGAGGATCGACAGCGACAGCAAAAGCTGCGCCGACGCCGCGCTCACGCCCATGTCGGCCGCGATCACCGGCAGGGCGGGCGCGAGCGACTGCATCGCGAACGGCCCCAGCGAGGTGATCGCGGCGAGCAGCGCCACGAGGCGCAAACGGTCTGTCATGCGGCGCGCCGCCTCTCAAGGGTTGGGAAAGCCGCTCAGGCGGGCGCCTTCTGCGCCGCCGCGTCCGCCGCCCCGGCGGCCTTTTTCAGCGGCGCCAGCCGCCGGATCAGGACATAGAACAGCGGCACCAGCAGCACGCCCAGCACGGTGGCGGCGATGGTGCCGCCCAGCACGCCCGAGCCGATGGCGTTGCGCCCCGCCGCCCCCGCGCCGGAACTCAGCACCAGCGGCGTCACGCCCAGCGAGAAGGCGATCGAGGTCATCAGGATCGGGCGGAACCGCTGCCGCGCCGCCTCGCGCACCGCGTGATACAATTCCTCGCCCGCCTCCTGCCGCGAGCGGGCGAACTCCACGATCAGGATCGCGTTCTTGCCGGTCAGCCCGATGGTGGTGAGCAGACCGACCTGGAAGAACACGTCGTTGGCGAAGCCGCCCAGCAGCGCCGCCGTCAGCGCGCCCAGCACGCCGATCGGCATCGCCAGCATCACCGCCGCCGGGATCGCCCAGCTTTCATAAAGCGCGGCGAGGCTGAGGAAAACCACCGCCAGCGACAGCGCATAGAGCAGCGGCGCCTGACCGCCGGTCTCACGCTCCTCCAGCGACAGCCCGGTCCAGGCGATGTCGAAGCCGGGCGGAAGCTGGCCGGCCAGCCGCTGCACCTCCGCCATCGCCTCGCCCGTGGTCACGCCCGGCGCGGGCTGGCCCTGAAGCTGCATCGCGGGCACGCCGTTGTAGCGATAGAGGCCCTGCGCGCCGAAGCGCCACGATCCGGTGGCGAAATTGGAGAACGGCACCAGCCCGCCGGTGGCGTTGCGCACCCGCCAGCGCTCGATGTCCTCGGGGTTGCGGCGCGCGTCGGCCTCGCCCTGCACATAGACCCGCTTGATGCGGCCCCGGTCGAGGAAGTCGTTGACATAGCGCCCGGCCCAGGCGACCGCGAGCAGGTCGTTCACGTCCGCCGCCGTCACCCCCATCGCGCCCGCCTTGCGCCAGTCGATATCGAGCGCGTATTGCGCCGCGTCCTCCAGCCCGTTGGGCCGGATCGAGGCGATCAGCGGACTTTCTCCCGCCATGCCCAGCAACTGGTTGCGCGCCGCCAGGATCTCCTCATGGCCCTGCCCGCCGCGCGCCTGGAGGAAGAAGTCAAAGCCCGAGACGTTGCCCAGCTCGATCACCGCAGGCGGCACGATGGGAAACACCAGCGCGTCGCGGATCTGTGACAGCGCGCCAAAGCCGCGCCCGGCGATCGCCTGCACGCTCTGCTGTGGGCCGGGGCGCTCGGACCAGTCCTTGAGCCGCACGAAGCCGATGCCGACGTTCTGGCCCGATCCGGCGAAGCTGAAGCCGACCACGGTGAAGATCGAGGCGACGTTCTCCGCCTCGCCCTCGAGGAAATGCGTCTCGATCCGCTTCATCACGTCGAGCGTGCGCCCGGCGGTGGCGCCGGAAGGGGCCTGCACCAGCGTGAACAGGATGCCCTGATCCTCGTTGGGCAGAAAGCCGGTCGGCGTCTTGACGAACAGCCAGCCCATGCCGCCGACCAGCGCCAGATAGATCAGCCCCATGCGCACCGGGCGGCGGGTGATCCAGCCGACGCTGCGCGCATAGCCGCCGGTCAGCCCGTCAAAACCCCGGTTGAACAGGCCGAACACGCCGCGCCGCGCGTCCTCATGCTTGCGCGGGCGCAGCATGGTGGCGCACAACGCGGGCGTCAGCACCAGCGCCACCACCACCGACAGGATCATCGCCGAGACGATGGTGATCGAGAACTGGCGATAGATCACGCCGGTCGAGCCGCCGAAAAACGCCATCGGCACGAACACCGCCGACAGCACCAGCGCGATGCCGACCAGCGCGCCGGTGATCTGGCCCATGCTCTTGCGGGTGGCGTCGCGGGGCGACAGCCCCTCCTCCTCCATGATGCGCTCGACGTTCTCGACCACCACGATGGCGTCGTCCACCAGCAGGCCGATCGCCAGCACCATCGCCAGCATGGTCAGCGTGTTGATGGTGAAGCCCGCCGCCGCCAGCACGCCGAACGTGCCCAGCAGGACCACCGGCACCGCCAGCGTCGGGATCAGCGTGGCGCGCAGGTTGCCCAGGAACAGCAGCATCACCAGAAACACCAGGCCGACAGCCTCGAACAGCGTCTTGACCACCTCCTCGATCGAGATCGTGATGAACGGCGTGGTGTCGTAGGGGATGGTGTGGACCACGCCCTCGGGGAAGAACGCCTTCAGCTCCTCCAGCCGGGCCTTCACCGCGTTCGCCGTGTCCAGCGCGTTGGCGCCGCTGGCCAGCCTGATCGCCATGCCCGCCGCAGGCTGGCCGTTGAAGCGCGAGATGGTCTGGTAGCGTTCAGCGCCGACCTCGACGCGGGCGACATCCTTCAGCAGCACCAGCCCGCCGTCGGTCTGGGCGCGCAGCACGATCTGCTCGAAATCCTGCGGCGTGCGCAGCAGCGACTGCGCGGTGACGGTGGCGTTGAGCTGCTGGCCCTCCACCGACGGCAGCGAGCCGAACTGCCCCGCCGAGATCTGCGCGTTCTGCGCCCCCACGGCGGCGATCACGTCTCTGGGCGCCAGCTCGTAGGCCGCCAGTTTCGACGGATCGAGCCAGATCCGCATCGCATAAGGCGCGCCAAACACCTGCACCTCGCCGACGCCGCCGACGCGGCTGATCTCATCGACGATGTTGGAGACGAGGTAATCGGAGAGGTCGGCCTGCTCCAGCGCGCCGTCCTGCGAAATCAGCGCCACCACCAGCAGGAACCCGGCGGAGGACTTGCGCACCGTCACGCCCTGCCGCTGCACCGGCTCAGGCAACAGGGCGGAGGCCTGCGCCAGCTTGTTCTGCACTTGCACCTGCGCGATGTCGGCGTCCGTGCCGGTCTGAAAGGTCAGCGTCACGGTCGCCGACCCGGCGGCGGTGGAGCTGGAGCTGAGATAGCGCAGGCCGTCCAGCCCGGTCATCTGCTGCTCGATCACCTGCGTCACGGTGTTCTCGACCGTCTCGGCCGAGGCGCCGGGATAGGTGGCGGTCACGCTGACCGAGGGCGGCGCGATCTGGGGATACTGCGCCACCGGCAGCGACAGGATCCCCAGCGCGCCGACCCCCATGATGAGGATCGCGATCACCCAGGCGAACACCGGGCGGTCGATGAAATAGCCGGCCATCGGGTTCCCCTCGCTCAGCGCGACGCGGCGGCGACGGGCGCCGCCGCCGCACGTTCTTCGGGCGCGACCGTCGCGCCGGGCCGCGCCTTTTGCAGCCCCTCCACGATCAGCCGGTCGCCGGCCTCAAGCCCTTTGGTCACCACCCAGTCGGCGCCGCGCGCCTGCAGCACCTCCAGCACCCGCGCCTCCACCACGTTGTCGGCGCCCACCACCAGCGCGGTCGGCTGGCCGCGCGCGTCGCGCGACACGCCCTGCTGCGGCGCCAGGATCACCCCGCGCGCCACCGCCTGCGGCACCTCGACCTGCACATACATTCCCGGCAGCAAAAGCCTGTCGGGGTTGGCGAACGACAGCCGCAGCGTCACCACGCCGGTCAGCGCGTCCACGAACGGCTCGGCGGCGGTCAGCTGGCCAGTGTGCGCGTAGGTTCCGCCGTCCGCCAGCCGCAGCGACACGGTCTGCTCGGCGCCGCTCAGCCGCTCCGCCGTCGCGCCGCGCCGCCAGGCGATCAGCTCCGCCGCCGATTGCGTCACATCGACATAGACCGGATCGAGCGCGCGGATCACCGCCAGCGGCTGCGCCTGCCCGCTGGTGACCAGCGCGCCCCGCGTGGTCTGCGACAGCCCGATCACCCCGCTCAGCGGCGCGCCGATCGTGGTGCGCTCCAGCTCGATCTCGGCGGCGAGCTGGTCTGCCTCGGCCACCGCCAGCGCGGCGGCGGCGGTGTCGCGCTCGGCGATGGCGTCGTCGGCGTTCTGCTCGCTGGCGACCTTGCGCTCGATCAGCGACTGCACCCGCTCGGCCTGCCGCTCCGCCGCGCGGACCCGCGCCTCGGCCTGCTTCACCCGCGCCGCCGCCGCCGCCAGACGCGCGCGATAGCTTTCCGGCCCGATCTGGTAGAGCGGCTCGCCCAGCCGCACGTCGGCGCCCTCGTCAAACAGGCGCGCGGTGATGATGCCATCGACCTGCGGGCGCACCTCGGCGACGCCGGAGGCGACCACGCGGCCGGGCAGCGTCGCGGTCACGGTCACGTCCTGCGGCTGCAGCGTGACCACCGTCACCGCCGCAGGCGGGCGCGCGCCGCCGCCCGGCGCCTGCGCGACGGCGGGCGCCGCGCACAGCGCCGCGCAGAGGCCCAGCGCGCGCGCCAGCCCGGACCATCGCCGCCCCGGCGCCGTCATTCCCCGCTTCATCCCGTCGCTCCTTCGCGTGCGCCGCGCGTAATTCAGAAACTGGCAGGTTTCCTAATTAGCCGATAGAGTGTCTTTTGCAAGCACGTTGAAGCAACCGGGGGAGACGCGCCGCTGATGACCCTCTCGCAGCCAGCACACGCGACGCCAGACGCCGCCGGGAGCCCGTCTGCGCGCCGAGGGCGCCCGGCCCAGCTGACGGGCGCGGAGCGCGAGGCGCGGATTCTCGATGCGATAGAACAGGTTGTCGCTACGAAGGGGTTGCAGGGCGCCAGCATGGCCGCCATCGCCCGCGCCGCCGCGATGTCGAAGCGCACGCTCTACGCCTGCTATCCCAGCCGCGACGCGCTGTTCGAGGCCTGGGTGCGGCGGCTGCGCGCCGCCTTTGTCCGCCCGCTCACCGCCGATGAGCGCGCGCTGCCGCTGCGCGCGCGGTTGCGGCGGCTGCTGCGGCGCGAGGTGGAGGACGGCGCCTCCCAGACCCGGCTCACCGTGCTGCGCGCGATCATCGCCGAGGCGCCGCGCCACCCCGACCTCGCCCGCGCCTTCCTGCGCGAAGGCCCGCGCGCGGTGCGCCGGACCGTCGCCGAGGAGCTATCGCGCGCCGTCGAAAATGGCGAGATCGTCGCCGGTGACGTGGACGCCACGGCGCATCTGCTGTGCGACATGGTCTGCGCCAGCCCGCTCGACCCGCTGATCGACCCCGACGCCGCGCCGCTCAGCGCCGCGGAAGCCGAGGCGCGGCTGGAGCGGGCGCTCGACGTGTTCCTGAACGGCGCGGCGACCCCGCAGCGGGCCGACCGGAGCGGATAGGCCCGGCGCTGCGTCAGGGCGCGGGCGGCTCCGGCCGCAGCGAGCGCCACGCCGACAGCGCGGCGAAATACAGCGACGCGCCCACCCATAGCCAGAACACCAGCGGCGACGCCTCGCGGATCTTGCCGCCGTCCGGGTCGATCAGCACCAGCCGCAGCGAGGTCGCCGCCCACAGCACCGTCATCGGGATCGTCACCGGGCGCCAGTCGCGCACCCGGAACGGATGGACGTATTTCCACGGCACGAAGGTCAGCACGCAACATACCCCGATCACGATCAGGTTGGTGAGCGGCTCGGTTTGCAACACGTGGAAATACAGCACCACCAGCGACCACACGGCGGGAAAGCCGACAAAGTAATAATCCTGCGACTTCACCCCCGCGTTGGCGAAAGTATAGGTCGAGACCGCCAGAATCGCGGCGGCGGCATAGATCTCCAATCCGTCGGGCACCATGCCGAACCAGTAGATCATCATCGCCGGCACGACGACATAGTTGAGATAGTCGGTCACGTTGTCGAGCGTGGCGCCGTCGAACTGCGGCGTCAGCTCCGAGACGCGGGCCTTGCGCGCCAGCGTGCCGTCGATGCCGTCCACGAACAGCGCCAGCCCCAGCCACAGGAACGCCGCCAGCCGGTCGCCCTCCAGAATCGCGACCAGCGCCAGAAAGCCCAGCACCACACCCGAGGCGGTGAAGGCGTGCACCGCCCAGGCGCGGGCGACCTGAACCTGGCGACGCGACGGGCGCTTGCGCGTCATCGGCGGGCCTCCTGCGCCAGCGCGTCGCGCGCGGCGGCCAGCCCCGCCGCCGGGCTGGCGAGCGGCGCGGGCGCGCGCGCGGCCCGCGCGACGGCGCCGGTCATCGACGCCTGCGCCAGCGCCACCACGTCGGCGCCGCCGTCCCGCGCCGCGTCGGCGGCGGCGGCCACCGCGTCGAGATAGCCGTCGTGATCGCCCGCAAGGAACCGCGCCCAGGCGCCGGGGATCATCCGGGTCTCGACCCGCGCGCCGCTGCGCGCGGCGGCGGCGGCGAACAATCGCGCGGTCGGCGCCAGCGTGCTTTGCGCGGCGCAGAGCGCCACCACCCGCCCGCCGCCGCGCGTCGCCTGCGCCGCCAGCGCCGCATCGACGCGCAACACCGGTACCGCCGCGTCGCACGCCGCCGCCGCCTCGCCCAGCGTCGAGCAGGTCAGCAGCACGGCGTCCGCGCCCGCCGTCAGCGCCAACAGCGCGGCGCGCGTTTCATCCGCTATCGCGGGCGTCATGCCGCCGGCGCGCCCCGCCGCCGCCAGCAGGTCGGCGCGCAGCGTGTGGCTGAGCGCGCCGGGCGGCAGGCCCAGCGCCTGCGCCGCGTCCTCGAACTGGCCGATGTTGACGGCGGCGGTGTGCAGGCAGGCGATCCGCATCACGCCGCGCCGCCGCCAGACGCGCCGCCGCCAGAGGCCCCATCGTGCGCCCAGTCCCAATACAAGGCGCGGGCGCGCTGGAAAAAGCGGCCCGGCTGAAGGCGGCGGTCGTCGAACGCGGTGACCGGCAGCACCTTGGCCATGTTGCCGGTGGAGAAGATCTCGTCGGCGGCGCGGAAATCCTCGATGGTCAGCGTGGTCTCGGCCACCGTCACGCCGTCGCGGCGCAAGAGGTCGATCACCCGCTGACGCGTCACGCCGTTCAGAAAACTGCCGTTGGGAACCGGCGTCGCCACCACGCCGTCGCGCGCCAGGAACACGTTGGCGGTGGCCAGTTCCGCCACATTGCCCAGCGCGTCGCACACCAGCGCGTTGTCGAAACCCTTCTCCGCCGCCTCGCGCAGCATCCGCGCGTTGTTGGGATACAGGCACGCCGCCTTGGCGTTGACCGGCATGCAGTCGAGCGTCGGGCGGCGATAGCGGGTGGTGGTGATCGAGAACCCGTTCGGCGCGGGCATCGGCGCCGACCAGAGCACCAGATGAAACCGCGTGCTCTCCGGATCGGCCATCACCGCGCGCGCGTCGCCGCGCTCGGCCCAATAGGTCGGGCGGATGTAGAGCGCGGCGTCGGCGGCAAACTTCGCCACGCCCTCGCGCGCGATCTCCTCGATCTCTCCGGCCGACTTGATCGGCTTGAGGCCCAGCGCCAGGGCGCTGTCGTTGACCCGCGCGCAATGACGGTCGAGGTCGGGCGTCACGCCCTCGAAGGCCCGCGCGCCGTCGAACACCACCGAGGCGAGCCATGTGGCGTGGCTGCGCGCGGTGAACACCGGCGCGTCGCCCGCGATCCAGCGGTCGTCAAGATAGGTCCATGTGTCGCAATCGGCGGTCATCGCAGGCGTCTCCCCGTTCGGCGGTCGCGGCCGCCCCGTTGCGCGGGCGGTCTAGAGCCGCCAGTCGTCGATCGCGGCGATGTCGTCGTCGCTCAGGCCGAAGTGGTGGCCGATCTCGTGCGCCAGCACATGCGCCACCAGCGCGCCCAGCGTCACATTTCCCCTGTCGGCCCATTCGTCAAGGATCGCGCGGCGAAACAGCGTCACCCGGTCGGGCAGCGGCGCGAGGTCGTCCAGCGAACGATCAGTCAGCGCGACGCCCTCGTAAAGCCCGGTCAGCTCGAACGGATCCTCGATCTCCAGCGCGTCGAGCGTGTCGTCGTCGGGGAAGTCCTCCACCACGATCACCAGGTTGTCGCACCGGCTGAGGAAAACCGGCGGCAGCGCGGCGTAGGCGGCGCGCGCCATCGCGTCGAACGCCGCCAGCGAGGGCGCAAGCAGCGACGCTTCGGGCGGCGGGATCATGCGGCGTTCCGGCGCTAGGGAGGCTATGCGGGGAAGTGTCGCCGCCGGGCGCCGCGTGTCAAGCGGCGCTCAGGGTCTTGGTCAGGGAAAGCGCCGGTTCAGGCCGGGTCGCGCTTGCGACCGGCGAAGCCGGGGTCGGGCGGGCTCGCCAGCAGCCGCTCGACATCGAGCGCGCGGATCTCGCCCATGCCCTGCGGCCCTCCCTGCGGCCCTCCCTGCGGCCCTCCCTGCGGCCCTGCGGCCTCGGCCTTGCGCGGCGTCGCGCTGAGGCGCAGGGCGCGGCGGAAGCTTTCGGTGACCTTCCAGCCCGCGCCGCCCGCGATGAACCCGTCCAGAACCCCGGCGTGGGTCTCGATCCACAGCGCCGCCGCCGCCGCGACCTGCGGACAGGCGTAGGAGGTGCCGCTGGCCTCGCCGCCCTGGTCCGGCTCGGTCTCGGCGAAGGTCCAGACCGGCGCGCCGTCCGGCCCCAGATGCGCCGCCGCGCGGTTCACCCCCACCGCGCGCGCCCAGACATCGACGCGGGCGCCGTCGTCATAGCCGCCCGGCGGATAGTGGATGAAGCGCGCGCCCTGCCGGTCAAAGCCGCCGACCGCGATGGTGCGGGCGAAGCGCGCGGGATAGATCACGCCCTCGATCACCTGGCCTGCGGCGCAGACGACCACCATGCCCGCCTCATAGGCGCGGTTGATCGCGGCGCGGGTCTCGCGCGCCATGCCGATCTCGCCCGCCAGCGCCTGCCGCGCCCATTCATAGACCCCGGAGAAGCCGGGATTGCCCATGCTGATCGAGGCGACGCGGCACGGCGGATCAAGGCGCAGCGCGTGGTCGATGGCGGCGCCGATATGGGCGGTGCGCGCCGGGCGGCGGAACACCGGGCCGTTGGCGACGCGATAGGGCGCGACATGGGCGCCGGGCGCGACGCCGCGCAGTTCCGGCTGATCGGACAGGATCACCGACAGGGTTTTCACGCCATGGTCGGGATACTCGGTCAGACCGGCGACCAGCCCGGCGCCGATGCGCAGCGTGGTCTCGGGGCGGGCCGAACCGGGCGCGGGATCATGGAAATTGACCCCGAGATCCATGTGGATGTTCGCAGGCGCCGCGCCGTCGCGAAAGCCCAGCGCCGGGTGCGGCGCCAGCCCGGTGTCGATATGCGCGATCCGGGTGCGCCCCGCACGCAGTTTCACGATGGCCGCGCGCCAGCGCGAGTCGCCCGGTCGGGGGCCGAAATGCTTCGCCAGAGACATGAAAACCTCGATTCAAATGACAATGAAACGAGGTTAACAGGCGGCGCTTAAGAAAAAGCGCGCGCCGGACCATTGACCTGACCCCTTGTTTCTCCACCAGGGCATGCTGGAATCTCGACCATCAGGCAAGGATCGGGGTAGCGCCCCGGGTGGCCAGCGTGCCTGCGTTCCAGACGGCGCGCAGACCGGCGCCGATGCGCTTGCGGATCTCGGCATTGGGGGCGTGGTGGATGGCGTTTTGGGCCAGATGGAACTGGCGGCGCCGCCAGGCGGCGCCGC
>Ga0210044_10004379_pt1 | contig 19708 bp, 15 predicted proteins | sample CryGey13umfilter_2_FD_183959 | JGI IMG/M metagenome (GOLD analysis project Ga0210044, IMG submission 183959) | Groundwater microbial communities from aquifer in Utah, USA - Crystal Geyser 4/9/14 3 um filter (SPAdes) (version 2) | ecosystem: Environmental > Aquatic > Deep subsurface >... | reverse complement strand
GCCGAGCGCGGGCTCTATCTGCAGCGCGGCGAGTCGGGCGAGCTCGAGGTGCGTCTGAGCCGAGGCTTCGGCGGCGCCGCCGAGCACGCGCGCGCTTACTCGCGTTCGGTCGTGGCGCGTGCGCTCGATCTCGGACAGGCCGTCTCGAGTTCGTCCGCACCGGACGCTGCGTTTCTGGGGGACGCGGCCTCGGTCCATCAACTCTCGCTGCGCTCGCTCCTGGCCGTGCCCGTGCTGGCCGACGGCGAGGCCTTCGGCGTGCTCTACCTCGACGACCGCCTGCGCCCCGACGCGTTCGCGCAGGAGCTGTGCGCGCGCGTGATGGATCTGGCCAGCCTCGCGGGCTTGGCCTTCGCGGCTCTGCGTCGACTGCATCGTGAACGTCGTGCGCGCGGCCGCGTCGAACGGCTCGAGGCTCGACTGGCACGACGCGTGGACGTGCAGGCTGCGGAGCTCGCCGACCTGCGCCCCCTGCCCGCGCTGGCGGACGTGCTGGTGGCGCGCTCCGCGCCCATGCGCGCGTTGATGGCACGCCTGCGCAAGTTCGCGGCTTCGGACGCGGCCACGCTGGTCGTGGGCGAGAGCGGCGTCGGCAAGGAGCTGGTAGCGCGCGCGCTGCACGCTCTGGGTACGCGCAGCGGCGCCCCCTTCATCAGCGAGAACTGCGGCGCCATCCCCGAGGCGCTGCTCGAGACCACGCTCTTCGGTCACGTGCGCGGCGCCTTCACTGGCGCGGATCGGGATCACGTCGGGCTCTTCGAGGCGGCGGACGGAGGCACGCTCTTGCTCGATGAAGTGGCGGAGATGGGCCCAGCGATGCAGGCGCGACTCCTGCGCGTGCTCGAGCAGGGCGAGGTGCGTCCCGTGGGCGCCACCACGACGCGCTCTGTCGACGTGCGCCTGATCAGCGCGACCCACGGCGACCTTCGCGCAAGCGTGGCCGACGGGAGCTTCCGCGAGGATCTCTACTATCGGCTCGCCGTCGTGCAGCTCGACGTGCCGCCCTTGCGTGAGCGGCCGGAGGATCTACCCGCGCTGATCGCGTCCCTGCTCGCGCGCTACGCCGAGGGGCGACACGTCACGGTCAGCCCAGCGGCCCTCGGTACCCTCACGGCCTACGCCTGGCCCGGCAACGTGCGACAGCTCGAGAACGAACTGCGTCGCGCGCTGCTGGTCGCGGAGAACGTGATCTCCCCTGAGCACCTCTCCGCGCAGCTACGACCCGAGCTCGCCAGCGGTGGTGACGTCGTGCAGGGCCCCCTCGATCTCAAGCAGCAGGTCGATGCGCTCGAGCGCCGTCTGATCCGCGCAGCCCTCGAAGCCCACGACGGCAACCGCACGCAAGCCGCCGAAGCCCTCGGCGTGTCGCGCTACGGCCTGACCAAGATGCGTAAGCGTCTCGAGCTCGACTGACGGGCGGGGGAGGGCGTCCTAGGCGCCGTGACGGAAGCCGGCCGGCGGCGATCGTCGATCGCCCTTCGGGTCGATCAAGAGCAGCCCCGGGCTCGAGCTGATCTCCCCCACGCGCGTGCCCAGCTGCGCCGCGACGGCGTCGTCCGGGTCCGCGGTGAAGAGCAGGACGTAGTCCTCGCCTCCCGCGAGCATCAAGTCGAAGGCGTGGGCGCCGAGCTCCGTCGCGAGGGCCTCGAAGCCCTGGGCGCGCGGAAGCCTCGACAGTTCGATGAGCGCGCCCACGCGCGAGGCGGCGAGCAGATGGCCGAGATCTTGCGCGAAGCCGTCCGAGACGTCGACGCAGGCGCTGGCATGACCGACGAGCCTCAGGCCCGTGTCGATCGCGGCCGTGACGTCGAGCCAGGCGTCCACGAAGCGCTGAGCCCCCGGCGTCGCGCCGAGCTCGGGGTGCAAGAGGATGTAGAGACCCAGGCCGCAGGCGCCGAGCTCGCCGCTGACGTACACGACGTCGCCGGGACGCGCGCCGGCGCGAGTCAGGGGAGCGGCGTCGAGCTCGCCCACCACCGTGGTGGTGATGCCCAAGGCCCGGCCGCTCGTCAGGTTGCCACCCACGATGGGCATCCCGAGCTCCTTCGCCGCGCGGGCGAAGCCATCGGTCAGGCGCAGCAGGAGCTCATCGTCTAGAGAGTCCGGCAGCACGAGAGACGAGAGGGCGCAGCGTGGACGCGCGCCCATGGCCGCCAGATCGCTGGCCGCGGCCATCACGGCGCGCCGGCCGAGGCGCTCGGGTGCGCCGAAGTCGAGCCGGAAGTGCACGCCCAGAACGGCGCTGTCGACGCTCAGGACCTGCGCCCGGGTCGAGGGCGCGAGGATGGCGGCGTCGTCTCCGATGCCGAGCGTGACGCCGGGCGTGTCGGGGCACGCGGCGGCCAGGCGCTTTCGGATTTCGTCGATGCGCTCGAACTCATCCATGCGATTTGATCGCTCGGTTCAGAAACGACATGGGCCGGTAGAGCGCGCCCTCTCTGTCGGAGTTCATGCGCGAACTCAGAGGTCCGATTCGACCGCTGGGAGGGTCACGGAGAAGGTCGTTCCGACGCCCACTTCGCTGCTCACGCGGACCTCGCCTTCATGCGCTTCCACCAGGCGCTTCACGATCGAGAGTCCGAGCCCAGCGCCCCCGTGCTCGCGCGTGGAGCTGCCGTCCACCTGATAGAAGGCGTCGAAGATGCGGGGCAACTCCTCCGCCTTCATGCCGGCTCCCGAATCCTTCACCTCGACGCAGATGGCCGGTCGAGCGGCGGCCATCAGCACCATGCCCATCTCGCCGTCTTCGCCGCCCACCAGGTCCGTCTCCACGGCCCGCAGGAGGATCGTGCCGCCGTCGGGCGTGAATTTCATGGCGTTGTCCACCAGGTTGGAGAGCACCTGGCGCAGCCGCACGGGATCGCCGTCGATGGCCGGCAGGTTCTCGGCAGCCTCGACCTCGATCAGGATCGTCTTCTGAATCGCCCGCGGCAGGAAGGTCGTCGCGATCTCGTCGAGCAGATCCTTGGGCACCAGCGGCTCTCGCTCCAAACGCAGTGCACCCTGCTCGAGCTTGCTCAGGTCCAGCAGGCTCGTGATCAGCGCGAGCAGGTGGTCGCCTTTGCGCCGGATGGTCTCGACGAATTCGCGTTGTTCGCCTCCGAGATCACCCGCGATGCCGGCTTCGAGCATCTCGGAGTATCCAATGATGGAGGTGAGCGGCGTGCGCAACTCGTGACTGACCGTGGCCAGGAAATTAGATTTGAGCTTGTCGAGCTCTTTCAGACGATTGTACGCCTGTTGCAGCTTGGCCGTCTTCTCGGCCAGCTCGCGGTAGCCTTCGCGCACGGAGGCGACGTGCATCTCGCTCGTCAGGTGGGCGCGGTGGCTCGAGAAGAGCAGGAGGTCGACCACCTTGCGAAAATGCGTCGCCAGCCGCTCGGCGGTCTCGGGGCGCACGCGCGGCATCTCGGCCAGGGCCTTGAGCGCGTCGTCGTCGACCACGCCGGGGTCGATCTCGAGCAGGCTGCGAGGCACGGCGCGGGTCTCGGCGGGCAGGTAGGGCCCGATCACGAAGCGGCCGACCTGTCGGCCCTGGTAGCGGATGGGCTCGACGCGGTAGCGCCCGCCCGTGAAGCACCCCACCAGCACGGGCCCGCCGTCAGGCTTTGCCGTCTTCACCTCGGCCACGGTGCGTGCGCACGCGGTGGCACCTCCGGACAGGCCGTTGACGTACTGGCAGATCTCGCGCTCTTGGTGGACATCCGCAAGCAACGCGCCGTCCTTGGAGAGCACGCGGATCGAGAGCCCGAAGAGCTCGAAGAAGCTGCGGCAGACGTCGGAGAGCGCCTCGCGGTCCACGACCTCTTCCAGGCGGGCGAGATCGCCGAGCGTGAGATCGATAGGGCTGGCCTGGGCTTGGGTCACCGCTCACCCCCTCGGGTGAAACCGAGGCGCTGGCGTACGTCCTTGAGGAATCGGCTGGGCTCGAGGTCGAACTTCTGCTCGAGGCCATGCTCCTTCTCGAGGTGGAGCCAGGTGCGATCCATCAGGCCCAGGAAGGTCTCCACCACGCCCGTGCCGCGCGTCGCCACCGCCTTGTAGACGGGCTCGGGGCTCTTCTGGGACAGGGCGTCGATCTCCTCGTCGGTGCGGATGTCAGGCAGATCGCGCTTGTTGAACTGAATCACCAAGGGGACGCGCTCGGGCTGCATGCCGTTCTCCCGCAGGTTCTCCTTCATGTTGAGGAACGCCCGCTGGTTGGCGCGGGTCTCGGCGCGTTGGGAGTCGGCTACGAAGACCACGCCGTCGGCACCTTGCAAGACGAGCCTGCGCGTCGCGTCGTGAATGACCTGTCCCGGCACCGTGAAGAGCTTGAGGCGCACGGAGAGGCCGGCGCCCGCCTGGAAGGAGAGCGGAAGCAGATCGAAGAAGAGCGTGCGGTCGTCGCGCGTCTCGAGCGTCATCAGGCGGCCGCTCGCGTCGGACTGCACCATCTTGTGGATGGCCTGCAGGTTCGTCGTCTTTCCGCTGAGCGCGGGCCCGTAGTAGACGAGCTTGACGGTGAGCTCCCGCGCTGTGAAGTCGAGCTGCATCGGCGCAGGGATCATAGTCCATGCGCGGGCACTTGTCCGTGAAAGACCTGAGCTATTTTTGCGGGCTCAGCGGCCGAGGTAGGCCCACAGGGCCACGGCCATCATGCCCAGGGAGAGCGACGCGGCGATCAGGAAGAGCGCTACGCGTGGGGGTTTCTGCACCGGGCTGCGGGACAACTCCATGCGGCTGACGGCCACCTGGAGGATCTTGTCCATGCCCGCCTGTGCCCGCTTGGAGCGGGCCTCGTCCGTGTCGCGCACCCGTCGATAGCGCGCGCCAGCCAGCGGCAGCGCGTCCAGACTGGCGGCCAGGCCGACGAAACGCTTGTGCGCATCCTCGTCCTCCCACTCCGCCTCCACCTTTTGCCACGCCACCTCGATCGCGGCCTCATTGGCCACGGCAGGGTCGCCGGAGGCCTCGAACTTCGCCGCCGAGCTCGCCGCGCTCGCGTCGAGGGAGACGGCGTCGTTCTCGAGGGGCTCCTCCATGGCGGCAGCATACCAGGGCTGGGCGAGTGCTCCTAAGGCGCGATGTTGGCCAGGAATCAAGGCGAAAAAGGCCGACATTGGCACTTGTGGCACACGCATGCCGACGCGCCTGCGCCTTCCGCCCAGGTCGACCCCCGTCGCGTGAAACACGACCCGTTTGGGGTCTGGAGTCACCACTGAACGCATGGTGTGGGGTTCGAAATGCCTTGGTGCGCAGGGGTGCCAGGTTTAGCCCACCAGGGGCCCTCATGGGCCCGAAGTGCCTAGCAACAAGGGATTTGTGGGATCAAAAAGAAGTTGACCACCGGCCTCCACGCCCGTATTTTCCGGGCCTAGTGGTAATAAGTGGTAAGGAGTGTCAATCGCCTCCGACGCCCACCCGAGAGAAACCTTGTTTCGCGGTCAATACGAGCACGCTATCGACGCCAAGGGGCGGACCAGCCTTCCAGTGAGGTTTCGCGAGGTATTGAACCTCGGCAGTGAGACCCGCCTGGTGCTGACCGCTGGGCTCGATCCGTGCGTGGTCGCCTACCCGATGCGCGAGTGGGTCGCCTTCGAGGAACGACTCGCGGCGCTTCCCCAGTTCGACTCCAGCGTGCAGATGATCCGTCGCATCTACGTCTCGGGTGCGGTCGAGTGCGAGCTCGACAAGCTCGGCCGCGTGCTCGTGCCGGCGTCTCTGAGGCGCCACGCCGACCTCGGCGGCAAGGTGTTGTGGGCGGGCATGGGACAGAACGCCGAGCTCTGGAGCAAGGATCGCTTCGATGCGCTTCGCTCCAGCGTGCTCGACGACGAGGCCGAGCGCGTGGCCATGGCCAAGCGTCTGGCGGAGCTGGGGCTGTGACGGACTTCGCCCATCGCTCGGTGCTCCTCGACGAGGTGCTCGACGCCCTCGAGCCGAGGAGTGGAGGCGTCTACGTCGACGCGACCGTCGGTGGTGGCGGGCACGCGGAGGGCATCCTCACACGCGGTGGCGAGGGCACTCGGCTCTTCGCCTTCGATCGCGACGAGAGCGCGCTCGCGGCGGCGCGGGAGCGACTCGCCAGCTTCGGCGATCAAGTGACCTTCGTGCACTCCGCCTTCGGCGACGTCGAGGCGGAACTTCGGGCGCGCGGCGTGGACGCGGTCGACGGCGTGCTCGCGGACCTCGGGGTCAGCTCGCCTCAGCTCGATCGCGCCGAGCGTGGCTTCTCCTTCGGTCAGGACGGCCCCCTCGACATGCGCATGGATCCCTCGAAGGGCGAGACCGCCCTCGAGCTGGTGGCGCGCCTCGAGGTGGACGAGCTGGCCAACGTGATCTTCGAGCTCGGTGAGGAGCGTCGCTCGCGTCGCATCGCCCGCTCCATCCACGAGGCCTACGACGCGGACGAGCTCTCGACGACCTCGGATCTGCGCGCCGCCATCCATCGTGTGACGGGCGGAAAGCGTGCAAAGCGCGATCCCGCGACGCGAACCTTCCAGGCGCTGCGCATGGCCGTGAACGACGAGCTCGGGCAGCTCGAGGCCCTGCTCGAGGCGCTGCCGCGCCTGCTCGTCGATGGTGGCGTGGCCGTCCTCATCAGCTTCCACTCGCTCGAGGATCGACCCGTGAAGTGGTACTTCCGGCGCTCGACGCAGCTGGTTCCGCTCAGCAAGCGCCCCGTCATCGCCAGTGACGACGAGCAGCGCGAGAACCCGCGCTCGCGTAGCGCCAAGTTGCGTGCGGCCCGGCGATTGCCGCGCTCGGAGGCCGCATGAGCGCGCCTGAGGAAGATCTCGAGCAGGAGCCCACGCAGGGTCTGCGCGCTCGCTTCCTGCTGCTCTGGCTGGCCGCGGTCATCGCCACGGCGGCGGCCTTCGTCGTGCACCTCGCGCTGCGCTTCGAGACCGTGGATCTCGGCTATCAGGTGGACAGCGCGCGTCGCGAGCAACGACGCATGGTCGAGAATCGGCGCCTGCTCTCGCTCGAGGCCGCGACCCTGAGCCAGGGGGATCGCGTCGAAGCGGTCGCGCGCGGCACGTTGCATATGGCGCCGCCCGAACCTTCGCAGGTCATCGGCGAAGGGGACGCGCCGCGTCGTGCCACCTCGGGAGGCATCCGGTGAGTCGCGACCGGCGCTTCATGCGCTTGCGCGTGGCGCTTCTCGGAGCGCTCGTCTTCGTGGGCGCCGGCTTCGTCGTCCGTCGCTCCTACGAGCTCTCCGTCGAGCGCGCCCCGGCGCTGCGGGAGATGGCGGAGGAGCAGTACCAGCGCAACATGCGCCTGGCCCCGAAGCGCGGCACGATCCGCGATCGCAACGGCGCGCCGTTGGCGGTGAGCGTCGACGTGGACAGCGTGTACGCCAACCCGCGACGCATGCGGCGCGAGGGCGTCGACCCGGCGCGCGCGACCCGGCTCTTGACCTCCGTGCTCGGCGGTGATCCCGAGCGCATTCAGCATCGCCTCGAGAGCGACCGACTCTTCGTCTGGATCTCGCGCCGCATCCCCCCTCGCATGGCGGCCCGCGTGCATGAGCTGGCCATCCCCGGCGTGGAGATGGTGCGAGAGGGCAGGCGCTACTACCCGAACCGTGAGCTCTTGAGCCACGTGCTGGGCTTCGCCGACATCGACGGAAACGGCATCGAGGGGCTCGAGTTGCAGTACGAGGACGAGCTCTCCGGCTCGTCGGAGCGCGTGCCCGTCATCCGCGACCGCGCCGGTCACGTCATCTTCTCGGAGCAGGCGCTGGACGGACGCTCCACGCGCGGCGCCGATATCGAGCTGACCATCGATCGCACGGTGCAGCGCATCGCCGAGCGCGAGCTCTCGCTGGGCGCTCGCACCTTCGAGGCGCGGGCGGGCTCCGTCATCGTGATGGACCCGCGCACGGGCGAGATCCTGGCCATGGCCAACTTCCCCTCCTTCAACGCCAACGAGCCGGGAGAGGTCAGCGCCGGCGTGCGGCGTGATCGCGCGATCACGGATCGCTTCGAGCCGGGCTCGACCATCAAGCCCTTCACCGTGGCCTCGGCCCTGGCCGCGGGATCGATTCGACCGGAGCAGTCCATCGACTGCGAGCACGGCGCGCTGGCCGTGGCCGAGTACACGATCCACGACGACAAGCCCTTCGACATCCTGACGCCGGCGCAGATCTTGGCCTTCTCCAGCAACATCGGCGCTGCGAAGATCGGCGGATCCCTCGGGCGCGAGGGGCTCTACCGCGGGCTCCGGCGCTTCGGCTTCGGCAGCCGCACGGACATCGGCCTGCCAGGCGAGACCGCCGGCATCCTGCGTGACTACCGCCACTGGTACGAGATGGACGCGGCCACCATCGCCTTCGGTCAGGGCATGAGCGTGAACGCGCTTCAGCTGTGCACGGCCATGGGCGCGCTGGCCAACGACGGGCAGTTGATGCAGCCCACCCTCGTGCGTCGCCTGGTCGACGGCAACGGCGAGACCTTGCGCGAGTTTCGACCGCGTGTGGAGCGACAGGTCGTGCCCCGTGCCACGGCGCGCCTCGTGGCCGACATGCTCACGGGAGTCACGGGCCCCGGCGGTACGGCCGAAGACGCGGCGCTCGAGGGCTACCTGGTGGCCGGCAAGACGGGCACGGCGCAGAAGGCCGACTACGCCCATGGCGGTTACGACGGCGACGCCTGGGTGGCCTCCTTCGTGGGCTTCGTGCCCGCAGAGGATCCACGCCTGGTCATCTCCGTCATCATCGACGAACCGGCCATCGCCCACTACGGCGGTCGCGTGGCGGGTCCGATCTTCCGGCGCATCGCCGAGGCCACGCTTCGTCACCTCGGCGTACCACCCCAGGGGGTGGCCGTGACCGAGCGCCCACGTCGCGCTGCGCCAGCCGCCGCGGTCGTCGCTCCGCCCGCCCCGGAGCAGGTCGCGGCCACCGATCTCTCGCCCGCGCCCGGCGCCGGGGAGACGCGCGTGCCGGATCTGCTCTCCCTGGCCGCGCGAGCCGCCTTGGTTCAGCTTCGCACGGCGCGCCTCACGGGACGCCTCGAGGGCAGCGGGCGCGTCGTGCATCAGGATCCCGCCCCGGGCGACGTCGTACCCGAGGGCACGCGCGTGGATCTCTCCCTCGCCATGCCGCGCGCCGACGTCCTGACCACGGACGACGCGACTCGCCTCGCGAGCGTGCAGGTGACGCCATGATCGCGCGTCAGGAGATGGCCCTCGCTTCCTTCGTGGAGCGTGGTCTGGCGCTGCGCGTCGAGGGCGACGCCGAGGTTCGTGTGAGCGGCGTGCACCGCGACTCGCGCGCAGTCGAGCCTGGAGACCTCTTCGTCGGCGTGCGTGGCGAGCATGCGGACGGCGCGCGCTTCCTCTCGGACGCTCGCGCCCGTGGGGCCGTGGCCGTCGCGGCGACCACGGTGACGCAGCACGACTTGCCCACGCTCGTGGTCGCGGATCCGCGCGTGGCTCTGGGCGCCATGGCCAACCTGATCCACGGCGAGCCCACCCGCGCGATGGTGACCATCGGCATCACCGGCACCAACGGCAAGACCACGACGGGGCATCTGGTCGAAACCATCCTGCACGCCGCCCTCCTCGCGCCGGCCTTCCTCGGGACCACCGCCTATCGCGCGCCCGGGACCGAGCGACCGATCGGCTTCACCACCCCGGAGGGTGACACGCTGGCGAGGCTCGCGGCCGAGGCGGTGGAGCGCGGTGCGTCCCACCTGGTGATGGAGGTGTCGAGTCACGGCCTCGCGCTGCATCGCGCCGACGCCTGCCACTTCCGCGTCGCCGCCTTCTCGAACCTCACGCAGGATCATCTCGACTTCCACACCGACATGGCGGACTACGGGCGCGCTAAGGCGCGACTCTTCGCCGAGCTCGATGTCGAAGAGAGCGTGATCAACGTGGACGACGCGTTCGGCGCCGAGCTGGCCGAGACCGCGCCCCACGTGCTCAGGGTCTCGTGCCACGCGGGTGCGGACATCTGGCCGAGTGAGGTGAGCATCGGGCGAGACGGTATCCACGCGCTCGTTCACACCCCGCGGGGTGAGATGAAGCTGCAGAGCCCGCTCCTGGGTCAGCACAACCTCGAGAATCTTCTGCTCGCCGTCGGCATCGGCGTGGCCCTCGATCTGCCGTTGGGCGCCATCGCCACTGGGCTCGCACACAGCCTCGGCGCGCCCGGGCGACTCGAGCCCGTTCCCAATGTGCGTGGTCTGCGCGTGCTGGTGGACTACGCGCACACCCCCGACGCGCTCGGCCGTGCCCTCGCGGCGTTGCGTCCGCTGACGCCGGGCCGACTCTTCGTGGTCTTCGGCTGCGGTGGCGACCGGGATCGTCAGAAGCGTCCCGAGATGGGTCGAGAGGCGGCGCAGGGCGCCGACCTGGTCGTCGTGACCAGTGACAACCCGCGCACGGAGGATCCCGACGTCATCGTGGAGGAGATCCTGCCGGGCCTCCTCGGCCATGACCTCGCGCGCCTCGAGCCCGAGCAGCTGAGCGAGGCGACTCGCGGCTACTGCAAGCAGGTCGACCGACGTCACGCGATCGCGATGGCCATCGCCGCGGCGCGCGATGGGGACACGGTGCTGATCGCGGGCAAGGGCCACGAGGACTACCAGATCGTGGGCACGGAGCAGCGGCCCTTCGATGATCGGGTCGAGGCCCTCGCGGCGCTCGGAGGGAAGCCCTGATGGCCACGGAACTGCCGCGCTCCCAGGCTCGATTCACCCTCTCGGAGATTGCTCGCGAGACGGGCGGGAAGCTCGTTGGCGCGGACCGAGAGGTCGCGGGCATCGAGACCGACACGCGCGCGCTTGAACTGGGCGCGCTCTTCCTGGCGCTTCGTGGTGAGCGCTTCGACGGAAGCCGCTTCGTGCCCGAGGCCGCGGCCAAGGGCGCCGCTGCCTTCGTGGTCGAGGACGCGAGCGCTTTGCCTGCGGGCGCCAGCGGTGTGGTCGTCGCCGACACGCTGCGCGCGCTTGGGGACGTGGCGGCCTTCCACCGTCGTCGCCTGGCCACGCGCGTGGTCGCCATCACGGGCTCGGCGGGCAAGACCACCACCAAGGAGCTCGTGGCCGACGCCCTCGCTGCCACGGGTCTCGTCGTGCATCGCACGCGCGGCAACCTCAACAATCGGATCGGCGTGCCGCTGACGCTGCTCGCCCTCGACGCTCGTCACGACGTGGCGGTGATCGAGATGGGCACCAGTGAGCGCGGCGAGATCGCGCGGCTGACGGAGGTCGCCGCGCCCGACGTGGGCGTGCTGACCTTGGTGGCCGCGGCGCACACCCAGGGCCTGGGCTCGATCGAGGAGGTGGCGGCCGAGAAGGGCGCCATGCTTCGTGGTCTGGGTCCAAACGCCGTCGGCATCGCCAACGCGGACGACGCCTTCGCGCGCGCCGCACTGATGCAGTCCGCGCTGCAGGACCGCCGCCTCTTCGGTCGCTCGAGCGACGCCGCCGTTCGCCTGGTCTCGACGGAGCTCGAGGCGGAACTCTCGACCCTCGCGGTGTACGAGACCAAGGGCAAGACGCGTATGCGCAGCCTGCGTCTACGTCTCCTGGGAGAGGCCGCAGCCATGAACGTGGCGGCCGCGCTGACCGTGGTCGCGAGCCTGGGCGGCGATCTGGATCGCGCTTCGGCGGCGCTGCAGGCCAGCGAGGCCGTGCCCGGCCGCATGCACATCCCCGATCCAACTGCGGCGCCGTTGGTCATCGACGACACCTACAACAGCAACCCGCGATCCCTCGAGCTCAGCCTGCGCGCGGCGGCGAGGCTGGCCGAGGCGCGCGGTGGACGCCTGGTCGCGGTGCTCGGCGACATGCTCGAGCTCGGAGCGCGATCGCAGCTCGAACACACCACCGTCGTGTCCCTGGTCGCGTCGCTGGAAGCGCGGGCGCTGGTCGTCGTCGGTCCGCTGATGCACGCCGCCACAGAGACCGCGGGCGGAACCCTGAAGCGCGTGGCTCTCACGCAGGTCGAGACCTCTCGCGACGCAGCTGCACCGGCTCTGGCCGCAGCCCGGCCCGAGGATGTGGTTCTGGTGAAGGGTTCGCGTGGCCTGCGCATGGAGCTGGCGCTCGACGAGCTCACGCGGGGAGGGCGCTCATGATCTACGAGCTGCTCTACCCGCTGCGCACCCACGACGGTCTCGGCTTCTTGAACGTGCTGCGCTACGTGCCCTTCCGGGTGCTGGCGGCCACTCTGACCGCGATGTTCCTGAGCTTCGGCCTGTACCCGTGGTTCATCCGCAGCCTGTCCCGAAAGCAGATCGGTCAGGTCGTGCGCACGGACGGACCCGAGACGCACCTGGTGAAGTCGGGCACGCCCACCATGGGCGGCGCCTTGATGATCTTCGCGCTCATCATCTCCACCGTACTGTGGGCGAATCCGCATAACGCGATGGTCTGGGTCGTGACCATGGTCACCGTCGCCTTTGCCATGGTCGGATACGTCGATGACGCGGCAAAGATTCGCCGTAAGTCCAGCGGAGGCCTCTCCGGAAGATACAAGCTGCTGCTACAGTTTGCCTTCGCCATCGCGGTCACGAGCTGGCTCTTCTATGGGGATTCTGGCCTGCCCTCGGATTGGCTCGCCATTCGCAATCGCCTGGCCGTGCCCTTCGTGTCCTTCGATCGCTACCCGATCATCCTGCCGCCGTGGGCCTCCGTGATCTTCGCCTCCTTCGTGATGGTGGGCACGTCGAACGCGGTGAACCTGACCGACGGACTCGATGGTCTGGCCATCGGCCCGGTCATGGTCAGCGCCGGGACCTACGCCATCCTGGCCTACATGGCGGGTCTCATGCTCTTCGGCAACGTGATCGCCGTCTACCTCGGCATCCCCCACGTCGAGAGCGCCAGCGAGCTCGCCATCTACTGCGCCGCGGTCGTTGGCGTCGGCTTCGGCTTCCTCTGGTTCAACACCTATCCGGCTCAGGTGTTCATGGGAGACGTGGGCTCCTTGGCGCTCGGAGGCGGCCTCGGTGCCTTGGCGGTGGTGACTAAGAACGAATTGTTGAGCCTGCTGCTCGGCGGAATCTTTGTCACGGAGGCGCTCAGTGTCATCGTGCAGGTCGCCTCGTTCAAGTTGACCGGGAAGCGCGTCTTCTTGATGGCGCCGATTCATCATCATTACGAAAAGAAGGGGTGGGCGGAGCCGAAGGTCATCGTTCGGTTCTGGATCATTTCGATCATGCTCGCCATCGCGAGCCTCGCCACGTTGAAGCTGCGATGAAGATGGAACTCGACAAGGATCTCTTCTGTGTCGTCGGTCTCGGTGGGAGCGGCCGCGCCGCCGTGCGCCTGCTGTGCTCCCAGGGCGCGCGCGTGCGGGGCTACGACGCTCGCGCCCCGAAGGATCTGGGGGACGCGGCGCAAGAGCTGAAGAAGCTCGGGGTCGAGCTCTTCACCGGTGAGCTCGAGGCCACGGTCTTCGAGGGTGTCTCGCACGTGGTGCTGTCTCCCGGGGTGCCGCCGCGTGCGGTGCGCGACCTGGCCGAGGCGGCGGGCGCCGAGCTGCTCGGAGAACTCGAGCTCAGCTCACGCTTCCTCCCCGGAACCTTCGCCGCCATCGCGGGCACGAACGGCAAGAGCACCGTGACGCAGCTCCTGGGCGACATGCTCGAGCGCGGCGCACGACCGGTCTTCGTTGGTGGCAACCTGGGCACGCCGTTGAGCGAGGCCGTGGCTGGACCCGCCTCGGGAAGCGACGGCCTGTTGGTGGTGGAGGTCTCCAGCTTTCAGCTCGAGACCGTGCGCGACTTCCACGCCCACGTGGCCGTGCTCCTGAACATCACGGACGATCACCTCGATCGCTACGACGACTTCGCCGACTACGCCGCGGCGAAGGGTCGCGTCTTCGCGGCCCAGACCGCGGACGACTTCGCGCTCGTTCCGGAAGGCGACGCATTTCTCACGCAGCTGGCGGCGGTGGGAGACGCAAAGGTGGTGCACTTCGGCGGTGAGCACTCGTTGGTGCGCATCGAAGGCGATGTGCTGCTGTCGACGGACGGCGCCTTCCGCTTCCCGCTCTCGGATCTGGCCGTCACCGGGCGACACAACGCCATCGACGCCTGCGCTGCAGCCAGCGCGGCGCTCTTGCTGGGCGCGCCCGTCGAGGACATCGCCGCAGCGCTGCGCGAGTTCCGCGGCCTGCCCCATCGCATGCAGCTCGTGTGCGAGCGCCGAGGCGTGCGCTATCTGGACGACTCGAAGGCGACCAACGTGGGCGCCGCGGCGGCCGCCTTGGATGGATTTCTGGGCAGCGCCGGCAAGGTGGTGCTGATCGCGGGCGGGCGCGACAAAGGAGGCTCCTACGCGCCTCTGGTCGAGCCGCTGTCCAAGGTGGGTCGCGCCATCGTCTGTCTGGGTGAAGCGGCGGCGAAGATGGAGCGCGCGCTGGGCGAGACCGATCTTCCGATCCGGCGCACGGCGAGCATGGCGGAGGCGGTGCGCGTAGCGGCCTCTCTGGCCGAGCCCGGGGACACGGTGCTGCTCTCGCCGGCCTGCTCGAGCTACGACATGTTCGTCTCCTACGCCCATCGTGGAAACGCCTTCGCGGGTGCCGTGCGGGCTCTGCCCGACGCCGCGCCAGGGGAGGGTCGCTGATGGCGCTGGGCATTCCATGGCCGCTCCTGAGCCGAGCGCCTTCGCGGACGCCGCGCCCCACGCTGCCCGAAGTGACGGGCAAGGCCGACGCGCCCTTGATGGCCGTGGTCGTCGCCCTCGTCGCCTTCGGCGTCGTCATGGTCTACAGCGCGAGCTTCGTCTACGCGCGCAACGTCTTCCACGAGCCGGCGCATTTCCTGATTCGTCAGACCGCCTTCGCCACCCTCGGCATCGCGTTGATGGTCGGCCTGGCGCGCGTGGACTACCACCGCTACCGGCCTTTGACCTATCCGCTGCTGGGCGTGGCGGCCCTGCTCTTGATGGTGGTCGTGCTCGGCCTCGGTCACGAAGCCGGTGGCGCCTCGCGCTGGATCAGCGTGGGGCCCGTGCACATCCAGCCCGCGGAGTTGGCCAAGCTCGCGATCATCTTCTGGATGGCCTACTCGCTGTCGAAGAAGCAGGACCGCATCCGCAGCTTCTCCGTGGGCTTCTTGCCCCACGTACTGATGGCCGGCTTCCTGATGCTGCTCTGCTTGAAGCAGCCCGACTTCGGCAGCGCCGTGATGATCGGGCTTCTGACCTTCGTCCTGCTCTTCACGGCGGGCGCGCGGCTCGGCTACATCCTGATCGCGATCTTCCTGGCGACCCCCGTGGCCTGGGCGGTGGTGGCGTTGTCGCCCTACCGCATGCGGCGCATCCAGGCCTTCCTCGAGCCCTTCGAGCATCGCTACGACATCGGCTATCAGATCGCCGAGTCCTTGATGACCTTCGGCGCGGGTGGCGTCACGGGCGTTGGCCTGGGCGACTCGCGGCAGAAGCTGCAGTTCCTGCCCGAGGCTCACACCGACTTCATCAGCGCCATCATCGGCGAAGAGCTCGGCTTCATCGGCGTGACCTGCGTCGTGCTCGCCTTCGCCTTCGTCGTCTGGCGTGGGCTGCGCGCGGCGTTCCGGTCCGTCGACGACTACGGCACCTACCTGGCCGTGGGCATCAGCGTCTTCGTGGGCGCGCAGGCGTTCACGAACCTCGCGGTCGCCATGGGCATGCTGCCCACCAAGGGCTTGGTGCTGCCCTTCATCAGCTACGGAGGATCCTCATTGCTCGTGAACTGCGCGGCATTGGGCGTCCTCCTGAACGTCTCCCGTCCTCGCTTGCCTTTGCCGCAAGACGAGGCGGAGGCGGATCACGAGTCCGGTCGGGCGAAGACCGGGAGCGTGGAGAGCGGAGCTGGGCAGAAGCTCCGCGCCAGGGCCAATCGACGCCGCAGCGCGTCTCCGGGAGGTGCGGGATGATCAAGCGATTGCTGGTAGCGGGTGGTGGCACCGGGGGGCACCTCTTCCCTGGGATCGCCGTGGTGGAAGAGATGAGACGGCGGCAGCCCGGGCTCGACGTCACCTTCGTGGGCACCAAGAAGGGCATCGAGGCCAGGATCATCCCGGCTCGGGGCGAGCGCCTCGAGTTGCTCGAGGTGACGCCGCTGAAGGGGCGCAAGCCGCTGGAGCTCTTGCGCAGCTTCGGGCGTCTGCCGGGCGCCATGGGCCGCGCGGGCTCGCTCTTGCGGTCGCTCTCTCCCGACCTCGTGCTCGGGGTCGGCGGCTACGCGTCGGGACCGATCCTGGCGGCGGCCGCCGCGATGCGTATCCCCACCGCGTTGCTGGAACAGAACGCACACGTGGGGCTGACCAATCGTCTGCTCTCGCCGGTGGTCGGGCGCGCCTATCTCACCTACGCGGGCACGGCGCAGGTCTTCCGTGGGGAGCGGGCGCGCGTGGTGGGCAACCCCGTGCGGCGCGATTTCGTGCGCGCGGCGCATCGCGCCATGGCCGATCCCGAGGGTTTCGAGGCGCGTGCACGCACGCTCCTGGTCATCGGTGGATCCCAGGGCGCCGGCTGCTTGAATCGCGAAGTGCCCGAGGCGCTCGCCGCGGCCGATGTGGTTGGCGCGGGCTTCCGCATCCTGCATCAGACGGGCGAGGCCATGCGCGCCGAGGTCGAGGCGCGCTACCGCGAGCTTGGGATCGAAGCCGAGGTCGTGCCCTTCCTGGACGACATGGCGTCGGCCTTCGTCAACGCGGCGCTGGTGATCGCCCGCGCGGGCGCCACCACCTTGGCGGAGCTCTGCGCCATCGGTCGCCCCTCGATCCTCATCCCCTATCCGCACGCGGCGGACGATCACCAGGCGCGAAACGCCGAGGAGCTGGAGCACGCGGGTGCGGCCATCGCCATCCGCGAGTCGGCCTTGACCGTCGACGGGTTGGCGGAGCGCGTGAAGGAGCTGCTCGCCTCCGCGCCTCGTCGCCGTGCGATGTCCGAGGCGGCGCGCGGCCAGGGTCGTCCGGACGCGGCCGCGTCCATCGTCGACGATCTGTGCGAGTGGTTGGGCTGTCCGCCTCAGGAGGTCCTGCCCGAGGCGCCCGAGACCAATCGTTCGGGAGGTGGCGGCGGTCGCGGACTGCGCATGAGCAGCGGACGCGAGCCCTATCTGCCCGTCTTCGGCCATCACGCCGCCCTGGGCGCGGCCATGCGCTCGCGTCGCCCGCTGGTGCTCGACGGTCGCCCCTGGGAGTGAGCCGGACGGCCTCTTGCGCCCCGGTGGCTTGTTGAAGTCTCCCGCCCGTGGGATGCCTCGGGCTCTCTACCGGCGCTGCCGGAGTCAGGAGTGGACCCTTGTTTCGTGGCAGAATTCACGCGATCCATTTCGTCGGTGTCGGCGGCGTGGGCATGAGCGGCATCGCCCAGGTGCTGCTCGATCACGGCTTCGTCGTGACCGGCTCCGATCTGCGCGCGAGCGACGTGACGGCAGCGCTGGTCGAGGACGGGGCGTTGATCCACGTCGGCCATCGGGCCGAGAACGTCGCGGACGCCGACGTCGTGGTCTTCTCGTCCGCCGTGCCCCCGGACAACCCCGAGTTGCTCGACGCGCGCGCGCGCTCCATCCCCGTGATCCCGCGGGCCGAGATGCTGGCCGAGCTGATGCGCATCCAGGACGGCGTCGCCATCGCGGGCTCCCACGGCAAGACCACCACCACCTCTCTGGTCGCCACCATCCTGCGCGCCGCCGAGCTCGATCCCACGGTGATCATCGGCGGTCGCCTGAACTCCCTGGGCGCCGGCGGAGCGCGCGGGCGCGGCAGCTTGCTCGTGGCCGAGGCCGATGAGTCCGACGGATCCTTCCTGCACCTCAGCCCGAAGCTCGCGGCGATCACCAACATCGATCCCGAGCATCTCGACCACTACGGCGATCTCGACGCGGTGAAGGAGGCCTTCGTGGCCTTCGCCAACCGCGTGCCCTTCTACGGCCTGGTCGTCGCCTGCCTCGACCACCCCAACGTCCAGAGCGTCGTGCCTCGCATCGACAAGCGCCTGGCGACCTACGGGCTCACGGCGCAGGCGGACTACCGCGCGAGAAACGTGTGCTTCGAGGGCTTGAGCACGCACTTCGACGTCGAGCGCCGGGGCGAGGCCCTGGGCCGCTTCTCCGTGCGCATGCCCGGACAGCACAACGTCTTGAACTCCCTGGCCGCCCTCGCCATCGCCGACGAGCTGCGTGTGCCCATGGACGTCGTGCGCGAGGGGTTGAGCACCTTCGCGGGCGTGAATCGCCGCTTCACGGTGGCAGGCGAGCGTGCGGGCATCACGGTGGTCGACGACTACGGTCACCACCCCGCGGAGATCCGCGCCACCCTCGAGGCCGCCTCCTCTGCCTACGGGCGGCGGCTGGTCGTGGCCTTCCAGCCCCATCGCTACACGCGCACGCACCACCTCTTCGCCGAGCTCACCCAGGCCTTCAACCGCGCCGACGTGCTCTTGCTGACGGACGTCTACGCCGCGGGTGAGCAGCCCATCGAGGGCGCCGGGTCTGAGGAGCTGGTCCAGGCCATCCGGCTGCACGGCCATCACGACGTGACCTACGTTCCCTCGCGCGCCGACCTACCGGAGGCGCTCCGGGAGCGCGTGCGCGAGGGAGACATCGTGCTCACCCTGGGCGCCGGGGACATCACCCACACGGCCCGCGAGTTTCTCGCGCTGCTGAGCGAGTCACGATAACAAGGGGGGATGCCGCGCATCCTCCGCGACACGTTCGACGAAGGCCCCCAGCGAGGGGCAAGCCGGCCGAAGAAGCGGGCCAACGTCGGTCGTACGTCCACGCCGCCCCTCTCGGACCGACCCGAGCCTCGCGAGAATTCGGGTATTCGCCGGCGCCCTGCCGGGGCCTCGGACAAGCCTCCCGCTCCAAAGAACCAGCGGCGGAAGCCGACGCAGCTGCCGCTGCCGGATCCCGACCTCTCGCTGGATGCAGTGCCCGAGGAGCTCGCCGAAGGCCGATGGGCCGCGCGCGCCGCTCGGCTGAAGGCGCGCATGGCGTGGGTGGTGGTCTGGCTGCGCTGGCTCGCGCGCCTGGTCTTCGTCGCGGCCTGCGTGGCCGGGCTCTGGGCCGCCGGGACCTTGCTGCGGCGCCACGCGCTGACCTCGCCCTACTTCGCCGTCACGGAGATCGAGCTCGGCGGCAACGAGCGGCTCTCACGCGAGGACCTGCTCGCGGCCGCGGGGCTGGGCGTGGGAAACAATATCTTCGCGGTCTCGCCCGCCGAGGCCCAGCGCACGCTCGAGGCCCTGCCCTGGGTCGACACGGCGCACGTCGAGCGCCGGCTGCCGCGCACCCTCGCCCTCGAGGTCGTGGAACATCACGCCGCCGCGCTGCTCTCGCTCTCCAAGCTCTACCTCGTGGATCGGGACGGCAGCGTGTTCAGCGAAGTCGGCGCCGGCGATCCCGTCGACCTGCCCGTGATCACGGGCGTGGACGAGGCCCGCTTTCGCGCCGACGTCCACTATCGCATCGCCGCTCTCTCCCAGGCCGCGTCGATCCTCGAGGACGTGCGCGCGGCGGGTCTCTACCGACGCCTGCCCGTTCAGGAGATTCACCTGGCCGAGGACGGTGGCTTGCACCTGGTGATGGGTGACGACGCCCTCCTGGTCGCCCTCGGTCGCGCCCCCTATCGGCCCAAGCTCCGGCGCCTGGCGCGCGTGCTCGATGGACTCGACCGTCGCCACGACCACGCCGAGCGCATCTTCCTCGACAACGAGCGCCGCCCGAGTCGCGTCGTGGTTCGCCTCGCCGCCCCCGCGTCGACGGA
>Ga0210044_10004375_pt1 | contig 19721 bp, 18 predicted proteins | sample CryGey13umfilter_2_FD_183959 | JGI IMG/M metagenome (GOLD analysis project Ga0210044, IMG submission 183959) | Groundwater microbial communities from aquifer in Utah, USA - Crystal Geyser 4/9/14 3 um filter (SPAdes) (version 2) | ecosystem: Environmental > Aquatic > Deep subsurface >... | reverse complement strand
ACAGCGACACCCACGCCTTGGCGAGATGCCACCTGGTGAGATCTGTCGCACGCCGACGGTCATCCGATCGCGAGTCCGGCGGACCAGCCTGTTCCGGTCTGTTTCTCCCTTGAGATCCGTCAGCTACGCGTTAACCGATCGGCATTGAGACTAGACCAGACTAGACCCAATGCCGTTCACTTAAGGAGATAAGTTGGATCATTTCGATCTCTTGCGCACCAATGCCCGTTCGCGAATCCCGACGATGACCGGTGGCCTCCCGTCGAGACCGTTCGTGCGCGCCAAAGCACCGTGGTCGCGAATTCCGTCGACAAGTGGCAAAATCATGATCAATCTCGATCGCTTACGCTTAAGTGATCGGCATTGAGACTAGACCCGGGCCTGCAGCGACTCGAGCGTGTTCTTGGGGTCGAGGTAGTCGGTGAGCTTGCGCTCAACGTAGGCCTTGCCCCCGATCTTCTCGGCGAGGAACCCGACCTTGACCTCCGCCAGCAGCAGCCCCGGCTCCACGCGGAAGTTGCCGTCGAAGGAGATGCCCTTGACCTTTCCGTTGATACGGGCGGTGGTGCCGTCCCACACCGTTCGCGTCCCGTGGTGTGTGTCCCAGTAGTCGGTGAGGGCCCGAACCCGGGCCAGGGCCTCTTCCTGTGAGTACGAGTGCTGCCTCTCGAGCTTCATGGTCCAGGGATACCGAAATGGCAGGGCGGCGTCAACCAGCACGTATCCCGTCAGGGGCACTTCACGGTGCCGGCTGGAGTTTCAAAGTCTCTAGCAGAATCAGGCGGATGGTCTACCAGGCGCAGCCGAGCGACTTCATCGCGGCCGCCGCGGCCTCCGAAGCGGTCTGACACGCCTTCTGCAGGTCCTTCTTGCCGGCCGGATCCTCGGCCAGCGCCTTCTTCCACTCCTTCCAGGTCTCCAGCAGCGGTCGCTCCATGGCCTGGCGCGAGGCAGGCGGCACCTTCTGCTTCAGGCAGGCGTGATACCGCTGGAAGTAGCTGTCACATTCGGGGACACCGATGGACTGCAACCACGCCGGCCCTGGCGCGGGCCTGGTGCTGGTCGTGCTGGACTTCGCCTTGACCGCGGAGCGCGGCTTCCCGGCGTCCGCCGGCGCCGCTCGATCCCTCCCGCAGCTCGACATGCACAGCATGACGAGCAGTGCTGCCACCCGATGCTTCATCGCCCCACGTTATCGAAGGCACGGCGCAAGTCAAGAATCAGGGCTCGTGAATCAGGGCTCGTGGCGCGCCAGGGTCCGTGATCCGAGCATCAGCGGCAGGACCACGGCCACTGCCGAGAGCGTCAGCGCCCCGCCGATGCAGAACAGCAGGCGCGGCAGGCGCAACGGGACATGTGTGTTGATGACCCATGCCGGATAGACCGCGAGACCCACCAGCGAAAGCGCCACCAACATGGCGACGCTCATGCAGACCATCCCGCCGAAGCTCGCCGCCACCTTCGCCGCGCTCTCCGCCCGGTAGTCGGGGAGCGCCGCACCCAGGCCGATGGACAGCGAGCAGACCGAGACCGCGGTCAGCGCCGAGACTGCTGCACCCAGCAGCACCATTCCGTTTGACGCCCCCAGGATCAGCGACGAGGCCACCGACATCACCTCCGCCACCAGCAGCAGCGGGGGCAGGGTCGCGAACAGCTTGGACCACAGCACCTGACGGCCGTCCAGCGGGGCCGAGCGCAAGAGCCACATCATCCGTCCCTCGAGCGAGATCAGGGGGAACGCAAAGCGAACGCTCACCGCGGTGGTGACGAAGCCGCTGAGTCCCATCCCGACCAGGAACAGCGTGAAGCGGCCGATCAGCCCGGACTCCCCGATCTGGCGGAAGTGACGAAAGTTGTACAGATAGACGAACACCAGCGCCAGCAGCAGCACCAGCTGCGACCACTGGGACGCGTCCCGCAACAGCAGCTTCAGGTCCTTGACCAGGAACTCGCGGATCGGCCCTCGCGGCACGAGGTACCCCACCCAGCGCAGCGGATCGGCTCCCGGCGCCCGACGTTGTGGTGCGCGGATGTCACCGTCCCGGGGCAACGGCCGCCGACGGATCCAGGCCCACAGCCGGGAGAGGTGGGCCACCGTCCGACCCTCCTGAGTTCGGGAAATGGCCCGACCGTGGAGCAACCGAAACATGCCCGAGGCCAGGGCATGACACGCTCCGGCCCCGCACCACAGGGTGACGCCCATCAGCACCGCCAGCCCACCCGAGGTTCCGGTCGGCGCATCCCGGAAGGTGGCGGCGATCACCGCCGTGGTCCAGTGGGAGGGCAGCAGGATCGTCGAAGAGCCCGAGAGCGACGTCAGCAGGTTGACCAGGGACGCGAAGCCGTCGGGGTTGAGCAGGCGCTCCGGCTGAGCCAGACGGATCAGCAGGTAGATCACGAGAAACGCGACGAAGATCAGCCCCACCACGAGATCCCGCACGCGTGCCGCCGGAAGGTAGCTCACCAGCAGCAGCGCCACGAGGAAGCCCGCCGCCGCGGGATATATCAGCAGCGGTGGCACGGTCAGCAGGATGGCGACGTAGGTCCGACCGCCGCCGGCCACCGTGGCGAAGGCCAGCAGGGTGGGCAGACCGAACGCCAGCACCATCCACGACGACTGCACCAGCTGCTCCATGAACCGCGCCGTGAAGAACGACCTCGGCGGCAGCGGCGCCGGCACCAGCAGCTCGAGATCGCGAGCCAGGAAGAAGCTGGAGAGCGCGGTGACGACGTTGGACAGCAGCAGCACGCTGAGCAGGACGAGCAGCACCAGATCCAGCAGTCGACGGCACAGCAGCGGACCGATGGCCTCCACCTCGTAGCACAGCCCGAGAAACCAGCGGGAGCCGAAGTAGATCCCCAGCGCGATGGCCAGACCGGTGAGGGTGAAGACCACGCGGGTGATGAGCTGGCCCGTCGTCAGCCGCGGTCGACCGAGCTTGGGTCGCAAGATGCTGAGCAGGTGCACACGGTGCGCTCCGCTCGGCGCTCGAGGGAGGGCGCGCTCAGTCCCCACCATGCGCCTCCTGCCCGGCAGTGAGCTCGAGGAAGATCTGCTCCAGGCGCCGGTGCTTCCCTGACCGCCCGGGCCCACCGGACTGCACCTGGTCCAGCGTCCCGTCCGCCACAATGCGTCCCCGGTGGATGATGGCGACCGTGTCGCACACCTGCTCCACGACGTCGAGCGTGTGCGTGCTGAGCACGACCGACATGCCGTGCTCGTCCGCCAGCTCTCGCACCACCTGCTTGAGCCGGCTCGATCCGCGGGGGTCGAGCCCCACCATCGGTTCGTCCATCACCAGCAGCGACGGCTGATGGATCAACGCGCTGCACAGCAGCACGCGCTGCCGCATGCCGTGCGAGTAAGATTCGATGGGCTCGCCGATCCAGCCCAGCATGTCGAAGCGATCCATCCAGCGCTCGGCCGCGGCCTCGATGGCCGCTGGGCTCATGCCCCACAGCCCGCCCACGAACCGCAGGAACTCGCCCCCCGTGAGCTTGTCGTACAGGAACGGGCGATCGCTGATGAACCCGATACGCCGCCGGGCCTCGATCGAGGCATGGACCACGTCATGACCCGACACGCGGATCGTCCCCGACGTGGGACGCAGCAGGCCGGTGACCATGCGCAGCGTGGTGGTCTTGCCCGCGCCGTTGGGCCCCAGAAAACCGAAGACCTCCCCTCGCCCCACCTCGAGGTCGATGCCCTGGACCGCATCGAAGGCGCCGTAGCGCTTGTGCACGCCCCGCAGCTCGAGTACCGGTGCCTCGGCTCCACGCTTGGGAGGGTGTCGATCGTCGATCATCATCGTCCGTTCGCCTCGGCTGCAGATTCGGTCCACGCCTCGTGCTCCACCACCATCCCCAGCGGCAGCTCCTCCTTCAGCACGCGACCTTGGGCGTCGATCCACACCCGACTGGTGAGCGCCTCCAGGTCGCGCGAGATCCGGATCGCCTCGAAGGTCCCGCTGTGGAGCCGGAGCCGCTCACGACCCTCCACCTGAAACGTCACCAGCCGCTGCCCCAGGGACAGCGGGTCGAAGATCCGCACCTCCACACGCCGGCCGAGGCTCCCCTGGGCCAGCAGGGGATAGATCGCGCTGGTCACCACGGGCCCGCGGCCAGCGCTGATGGTCTGCTGCAGCACGTGGGGCCCCACCTTCCCCCGCACCTCACAGTCCCCGGTCTCGGCGGAGCAACGACCATCGACCCGGATCCGCCGCAGCTCGCGCAGGCCGGCGCGGAGCACGCCCGGCAGCCCCGAGAGCTGCCCCATGCGCGTCATGTCGAGATCGAGCGACAGCCGGTCCAGGCTCAGGTCGCGCCGCAGATCGATCCGCGTCTGCCCCGCCTCGTGCTGTCCCAGGACGAACCGGTGCAGCACGCGCCACCCCCGCGCCCGCTGCTCGACGCGGCAGAAGATCAGACCCAGACGTTGACCGTCGCGGTACAGGGCCTGGCGCTGGACGCCCTCCACCAGCGAGAGCTTCACCGCACCACCGATCCCACCCGAGATGGCACCCGACGGCGCCCGCAGCAGCAACAGCGTGAAGAACACCCCGAAGGAGAGGTACCAGCCGAGGTCCAGCGCCACGCGCGGCCAGCGCGCCGAGAGCAAGCGATGGATGGATGAGCGTGGTTCAGTCATGGCACGTCAGACGCGGCACCGCAGCGACTTTCAACCATCGTGCCACCCGGCCGCGTCCGATGAACGAGGGATATGGCCATCATCAACGCCTGGGCTCGATGATGTGCACGGTCCCGCTGCCAGCCTGACCCGGGCCCCGGACAAACTGACACAACTGGTCCGCCATCACGTGGCCCCACGGCTTGCTGCTGTTGTCGTAGATCTCGATCGTCGCCTGCTTGCCCCGCAGCCCCGAGAGATCCCACGTCACCGGCCTCAGCCGACCGTCGCCCCGCCCGGTCGCCTGCTGAACAGCCTGGCCCTCGTGCCACAGCCGCACCCCGGCGCCTGCCGGGTCCTTGCACCCACCCACGAGCAGGTCCATCCCCGTCCCCTCCACGGTGATCGTCCGACGCAGCGACCCCGTGGGACGGTCGGAACGCGCGAAGCTGCTGGCCAGGTACGAGCCGAGGAAGCCCTCGACCCACTGGTATCCCCGCGGTCCGGTGGCCGGCCGTCGACCGAAGGCCGTCCCCTCCACCTGCCACCCGGCGAAGCTGCCCGACTCGAAGTCGAGGCACCGCCCCACCACCCGATACCGACTCTCGTCGCGGCGAAACACCATGATGTAGCTCTGTGAGGAGTTGTGGGCCGCCCGGGTGTCCAGCGACCGGTGCCGCCACATCCAGGCTCGATCGACGGCCACGTAGTAGCGCTGGAAGTCGGGATGCTCGACGATCGCGGTCTCCCCCCGCCAGTAGCCCGGAACGTAGACGCCGGACAGCGGCGCCACGCGGGTGTTGAGCACGATGAACGCCGGCTTGCGCGACATGACATACGCCGGGTCCAACTTGCCATGTCGAGGCCCCTTCGCCCGGGCGATGTGCAGATCGTTGAGCCCGGCCATGTCCAGGGTCGGCAGGTCGCTGTAGTACGGCACCGCACCGGCGTGGTTCACCGCCACGAGATCGGTGGGGCGGGCGTTGCGCCTGAGCCACTGGCCCACCGAACGACTGACCTCGACCATCTCGCCCTCGAGGTTGATCAGGGTATCTCGTCGATCCCATGACCACGCCGAGGCCCACTCGTCGCGCGGGGTGCCCATGGTGTCCTGGACCCCGACGCACAGCAGCAGCATGCCCCCAACCAGGCTCGCGCGCACCCAGCGAGCGGGATCTGCACCCTGGACCCTGGCCTGCAGCGTCAGCGCCAGGACCGCGGTGAGGGCCGGCAGCGCGGGCACCATCAGCCGAAACTCTCGCATCCAGTCCCCGCCCTCCAGCACCACCACCGCGGCGTGCAACACCACCGTCGCGATGATCATCCGCACCAGCCGGTGGGTCATGCCACCCAGCAGCAGCGTCGCGATCAACAGCACCAGACCGTAGGGCCGCTCGCGGACGAAGCGGGCGAGATACTCCCAGCCGTGGGTCATCACGTCCGGACCGCTGGCCTTGGCGTAGTAGGTGTTGGGAAGCAGCTGACCGAAGTAGACCCAGCGCCAGGTGGTGTAGAGCGCCATCACCCCCACCAGCAGGGCCAGCCACGGCCAGCGCCGTCGCCAGACGTGGTGCAGCTGCTCCAGGGTGCGGCATTGCGCCAGCAGCGTCAGGCCAGGGACCAGCATGAACACCGCTCCCTCGGGACGGATCAACGCCAGGCCGAGGTAGGCCACGGCGGAGAGCCACGGACGCTTGCCCGTCGAGGGAGCCTGCTCCTCGCACACGAAGAGGTAGGGCGCGAGCAGCAGGAGCAAGCCGTACATCGGGGTCTCCAGCCGGAGCACGCTCCAGTACTGATAGGGAAACGCCAGAACCAGGGGCAAGGGGGCGAGGACGAGCAGCTCCGGCGCCAGCTTGCCCCGGCCGTGGTCCTCCCGTCCCGACCGAAAGCGCGCCACCGCGAGCACCAGCACCACGGTGCCGCACGCGGCGGCCCAGCTCAGCAGCCGCGCTCCATCCGGGGCATCCAGACCCAGAAGGCGCAGGCCGGCGATCAGCACCACCCACAGGAAGTTGGAGTATCCCTCCACGTGGTAGCCGGGGTTCCACTGCAGACCCTGGCCGTGGGCCAGATGCTCGGCGTAGCGAAACGAGATGAACGCGTCATCCGAGACGAAGTCGTAGTAGTAGTGAAGGAACACGATCAGCGTCAGCAACGCGGGCAAGGCCGCGAGCCACACCCGCTTCTGGCCATGTCGTTTGCAGGCCAGGGCCGCCCGGTTGGCGTGCATGGCAAACAGTCGCTGCAACGGTCAGCGCTGTCAACCAACCGCTGTTTTGTCCTGCGCGCCGTCGGCCCCACGGCTCACGAGACGACTGATGATGATGGACGAAGAGACCCCGCTCGATCCCTCCGACTTTCGCAGGATCGTGGAGATCGTGGAGGACGGGATCTCCGTCGTGCGCCGGGGGAAGACCCTGTACCGCAACTCGGTCCTGCGCTCGCGCCTGGGCGAGGCCGGGGGCGATGGTGGCCGGGACGGACTCGGCCTGGGTCTGGCCATCGTCCATGCCATTCTCCGGTTGCACCAGGTGGAACCACACATCGACAGCGCGCCAGGACGGGGAACCACGGTGGGGTTCTGCCTGCCGGTGAACCACGCCGCGGAGCCACGTGACCGGGATCCGTCGTGTGCTGCCGGCAGTGTTCGCGAATTTTGGCGCTCTGCGGTAGAATGCTGTTCGATTCGCCACCCTGAACCAGAGAGGAACCGATGCGTTCTCTCGTCGTTTTCCTTGTATGCCTGACGACAACGCTGGGCCAGCCCGCCGAGGCCCGCTCTCGAAACCATCGCGGCCGCCAGGCCGGCGTCGTCCGGGCCAAGCAGCTGTTCGTCAAGGCCGAGGCGCATTTCCAGCGCGGCCAGTACCGTGAGGCGCTGACGCTGTATCACAAGGCCTACGAGGCCAAGCCCCTGCCGGGGTTCCACTTCAACATCGCCCAGTGCTACAGCAACCTCGGGGACCACGAGAAGGCGGTCCACCACTTCGAGCAGTACCTGATGCGATCGCGAAATCCGCACAACAAGGCGGACGCCCGGCGCTTGCTGGATCTGTCCAAGAAGGCGCTGGCGCGGGAGGAAGAGCAGGAGGAGAAGGCGGTCAACGAGCAACCGCCCGATCTCGAGCCGGAGAGCCGGCCGGTGATCACTGCACCAGACCTGCCGCCGCGCAAGGACGATGGGCCACGACGCATCAGCGCGAAGTACTTCTGGACCGGCGTGGGAGTCACCGCCGTGCTCCTCGCGACCACGACGGTCACCGGGGCGCTGGCCCTGCGGCAGAGCAGCAAGTTCAAGGACGATTCAACCCCGTTCGACGAGCTGCAGGGGCTGAAGAACTCCGGAGAGCGCCTGAGGACGGCGGCCAGCGTGACCTTCGGCCTGGGCCTCGCCACCGCGGCGGCCACCGTCATCCTCTACTTCTGGACCGACTTCCACCCCACCGAGACCGAGGCAACCGTCGGCGCCTCACCCCTCAGTGGGGGGGCGGTATTCTCCATGGGAGGAAGGTTCTAGTGCGCGCGGGCTGCAAACTGATATCGCTTTCGCTCGCGGTGCTGGTGACAGCCTGCTGGGCCGACTTCCCGCGCAGCCGGTTCCATCCACGAGATGGCAGGCCACCCGACTCCCCGGCGCACGATGGCCCGACCCCCGACGGGGGCCTGGATCGTGCGCTGCCAGACGTGGGGCACGACGGCCCGACGCTCGACCACCCGTTGACCGACCTGCCGCGGCTGGATCTGTTCGCCGCGGACCAGACGCCTGATCAGAAAATCGGGGACCTGGCACCGGACCTGCCCCCGCCCGACCTGCCATCGACAGCCGACCTCGGCTGTGTCGATCTGGACAAGGACGGCGTGACCACCTGTGGTGGGGACTGCAACGACGGAGATCCCACCGTCAAGCCATCCCAGACGGCCTTCTTCACCACCCCCAGCAACGGAAGCTTCGACTACAACTGTGACAAGGCCATCGATCCGGAGCACCCTGATCTGGTGAACTGCGTGGTCCAGGGCAGCGGCTGCATCGGAAGCGGCTGGAAGGGAGCGGTCCCACCCTGCGGGGCGCTGGGGATGTTCTCCGAGTGCAAGCGCACGGGCAACACCTGCGTCAAAGACACCAATCCGATCAAACAGGGTTGCCGATGAAATACTGTCCCAAGTGCGAAAAGGAATACAGCGGCTCCTGGACCATCTGTCTCGCCTGCGGCGGCGCGTTGATCACGCGTGAGGTGGAAGGAACGCAGCCGCTGAGCATCACGGATCTGATCGACACGAAACCCCCGGTCCCCCCCACCGACGGCAAGCCCGGCAGCGAGACCAGCTCTCCCAAGCTGGACATGCCGTCGGAGGACAGCTGGGACATCAAACCCGACACTCAGTCGAAACCCAAGGCTGCCGAGACCAAACCAGGGGCCGCCGAGGTCAAGGCTGCCGAGACCAAACCAGGGGCCGCCGAGGTCAAGGCTGCCGAGACCAAGCCCGCACAGACCAGGCCCGTACAGACCAGGCCCGCACAGACCAGCGAAACCCCGGCCGGCGCGGACCCCAACATCGACGCCGACCCGCTGGACGAGCCCTCGTTCCAGATCCTGGGATCCATCATGCCTCCCCCACCCCCCGGTGCAGGCGCGGCAGAGGCCCTGTCCAGCGCGCTCGCCGCGGCCCAGCCCTCCAGCACGGAGGCGGAACCGCTGCCGCCCATCCCCTCACCGCCGGTGGCCGACGATCCAGGTGCCGACAGACCGGTGACCGCACACGGTTCGGTCCTCGCTCCACGAAAACCCAACATCGTGCCGTCGATCGTCGCCGTGGGGGTGGTCCTGGTGGTGGCGGCCGCCCTCTACTACTTCATGTTCGCAACCAAGAACGGGACGGAGTCCCCGGCCCTGGATGCGGCCCGACCGGACACGGCAACGGCGGCCCATGTGGCGTCTCCCGACACGGCACCAGCGCCACTCGAGGCAACACCGGACCAGGCGTCGGCTCCCGTCGTGCCCGACGCTGCCGTCCGCGTGACGCCACCCCTGCACACCCTGCCGGGCAAGAAGGCGCTGACGCCGAAGAAGGTCGCACCGAAGAAGGTCACCCCGAAGCGGGTCACCCCGAAGCGGGTCACCCCGAAGAAGGTCACCCCGAAGCGGGTCACCCCGAAGAAGGTCACGCCGAGACCCCGACCCAGGCCCAAGAACATCCAGAAGAAGACGATCAACCCGTTCGACGAGTAGGGATCAGCGCCCCAGCAGCTGCTCGCGCACCGACCGGGCGAAGGTGTGCTTGAGGTAGATCGGGAAGTCGAACCCCTTCACCACCTCCACGAACAGCGTCACCGACCACCGGTCGGCGAGCAGTTGACGACCCTTGAGCAGGGCCGAGGGGTGGGTCTCCACCGTCAGCCGCACGGGCTGCACCCGCTGCTCTCCGCCGGGGATCGTCATCGGGTTCAGCCGGGTGGTGGCGACCAGCGTCTCGTCATGTCGCACCTCCAGCCGGTTGCGGTCGATCACCACGTCGTGGGCCGTCGGGTTCTCGATCTTCAGCGTGAACCCCACGCCGACCTCCACCACCCCGCGCAGCAGGCTCCTCAGCCGCGGCCGGTCCAGCTGCAGCGACCCCGGGACCAGGGAGTAGTGGCACTTGAGGATCTGGCTCTTGTGATGCACCGAGAGCGCGAGGCCTCCGAACAGATAGCCCCCCGCCGTCAGCGTCGCCGCCAGCACGAGCCACGCCAGCATCCGGACGGGCCAGGAGGAGCATTGCACACCCTGAGCCGGCTCCAGCAGCCTGGCCCCGACCCAGGTCCCGCCCAGACAGCCCCACACGATGCCGAGCAGGTTGGCCCCGAACAGCACGACGATGGCGTCACGAAACGCGATCGTCGTGTCGCGCGCCACCAGGTGTCCGACGAGCACGCCGGGAAGCGAGAACAGCGCCCCGAACGACAAGAGCACCACGGGGTGCCGCAGCAGGACCTTCAAGATCTGCGAGTAGCTCAGGCGATGGCGCTGGAGCAGCGGGCTGATGAAGTCCACGGAGAAGGTGGCGAACAGGTAGGCGAAGCTCAGCAGCGTGGCGGCCTGCTTGCGCAGCGGGTGCGGGTGGTAGCCGATCCACAAGATCAGCATCTGCGCGGCGACGTACAGCAGCACCAGCTTCAGCTCCTCCGCGGCCTGGAACCAGAGCGGGAACTCCGACGGCGCGTCGTCGGTCAAGTCGGCGCCCCGCTCGTAAGCCGCGGACACCCGCTCCTTCAGCGGAAACAGCAGCACCGAGATCAGCACCAGGGTCCCGCCCACCGTGGCGTTGACCACCACCGCGCGGGTCTGCGTCGCGAGGAACCAGTCGACCAGCACGCCCCCCGCCGCGACCCAGGACTCGGGCAAGAGGTAGCGCAGCAGCACCTGGCGCAGATCGTCCTGGTGCGCCACCAGGAACCAGGCCGTGCCGCCGAGGATCGCGCCGGCACATGCAATGTACTGCAGCAGGTAGGCCACCGCCCGCGGCCGCAAGCGAAGCGGCGACAGCGGGGCCCAGATCAAACTGTGCGCCAGCTGCGACAGGAAGCTCATCGGTGGAGGATGTCACGCGGCGGGCGAAACGGGCAAGACGGGCGGAGACCGCGGCCACGATGCAGCAGTGATTGCTGCTGTAACTCCGTCTTTCCTTCCGCTCACCGTCATCCTCGACAACCCCGACCGACTCCAATTGACCCACCCCCACCCGTGCGGTAGGATTCAGCAGCTTCGATATATTGAGAAACCAACCGGAAATCCCACCGCAGCCCACCGTGCCCGGTGAATCCCACGACCGCTGGATCGACCGCGTTATCGACAATCGATACCGCATCACCGAGCCCATCGGTCGCGGTGGCATGGGCAGCGTGTACAAGGTGGTCCACACCCAGATCGGCAAGGTCGCCGCGCTCAAGCTGTTGCACGGCAACCTGGCCGGGGACAAGGAGCTGATCAAGCGCTTCCACCGCGAGGCGGAGTCGATCAGCCGGCTGAACCACCCCAACATCGTGCAGGTGTTCGACTTCGGCCGGGTGGACGAGACGGTGTACCTGGTGATGGAGTACCTGCGGGGGGAGGACCTGTCCGCCATCCTGCACCGGGACGGACCGATCCACTTCCTGCGCTGCACGCCGATCTTGATCCAGATCTGCGACGCGCTGACGGAGGCCCACGAGTCCGGCATCGTCCACCGCGACCTGAAGCCGGAGAACGTCCGCGTGGCCCGGACCCGCGACGGCCAGGACTACGTCAAGGTCATGGACTTCGGTCTGGCCAAGATGCTGATGGAGGAGGACCAGGACCCGGCGATCACGGCCCGGGGCAACCTGGTGGGCACGCCGTACTACATGGCGCCGGAGCTGATCCGGGCCCAGCCGCTGGACGGGCGCGCCGACATCTACTCCCTGGGGGCCATGGCCTACCGCATGCTCACCGGGGAGAACGCCTTCATGGCCAACACCCCGGTGGGGGTGCTGACCAAGCACATCACGGACGAGCTGACGCCGCCCAGCGCCCGGGCCCCCAACTGTAAGATCCCGGACGCGGTCAACGCCATGGTGGTCAAGGCCATGGCCAAGGATCCAGCCCTGCGCTACCGCAGCGCGGCCGAGCTCAAGCGCGACCTGGTGGAGCTGATGGGGCATTCGCCGCCGGGACAGATCAGCGGGTCCTTCGCCTGGCGCACCACCAGCTCCGTGCCCATCGGACGCGAATCGGACCCGTTCACGGAGAGCCAGCGCGCGGAGCTGGGGGAGCTGCCCACGGGGCGCATCGACGAGGACGCCATCACCGTCGACCCGGTGCTGTCCAAGGAGGATCTGGCGTTCGAGCGGCGGCTGCGGCTGTCCACGGTGCTCAAGCCCCTACTGGTGGTGCTGCTGCTCGGCCTCGCGGGCTTCGCGGTGTACTGGTTCGGTCTGCGTCAGGGCGCGCTGTACGCCCCGCCCGAGGAGCTGGAGCCCAACAACACCGCGGACCGCGCCACGCTGCTGGACAACGGAAAGCCGGTGACGGGCAAGCTGGGCAAGCGGCTCAGCCCCACCGAGTCGGACCGCGACTGGTACCTGTTGAAGGTGGGCGGCAGCGGCCCCCAGACCCTGCGCGGGACCCTGAGCGGCATCCCCAACATGGACGTCACCCTGGAGCTGTACGACGGCTCGACCAACCCGGGGAAGATCACCGGCGCCGACTCCACCGGCGAGGGCGGCGGCGAGGTGATCACCAACTGGACGCTGGAACCCGGACGGTACTACCTGCTGGTGCGCGAGGTCTGGGCCACCGACGTGGCGCCCACCGAGAACGTGACCGACCCCTACAGTTTGTTCGTCCGCTGGCAGCCCCACGAGCGCGGCTCGGAGATGGAGCCCAACGACGGCCGGGGCCAGGGGACCCCCGTCGCCCCGGGGCAGCTGGTGCGGGGCTATCTCGGCGGCGTGGACGACGTGGATCGCTACAGGGTCAACGTCGACCGGCAAGGCAAGCTGACGGGCAAGGTCACCGGGGTGAAGGGCGTCGACCTCGTGCTCGAGGTCTGGACCGACGCCACCAGCCGACCGGTGGTGATCGACCGGGCCGGGGAGTCGGGCGGAGAGCGCTTCAGCGTGGCTGTGAACGCCGGGCAGTCCCCGGTGATCCTGCTACGGCGCAAGGAGCAGAAGAAGGCGCTGCTGACCAGGAACGCCCCGGGGATCGACATCCCCTACAGCCTCTCCGTCGAGCTGAAGTAGCTCCTCAGTACTCCAGCTTCGCCGTCGTCCCCGGCCCCACGCCATGGGCCGCCGCGAATCCGCCGCGCACCTCCAGCACGTAGGTCGAGGGGGCGTCCACCCGGCGCGAGGTGGTGGTCATGGGCTCCGCGTTCTCCACCACCCCCACCACCTCGAGCGCGCGGTTGATGAACACCATGTCCAGCGGGATGTAGGTGTTCTTCATCCAGAACGACTGCACCTCCTCCTCGTCGAACACGAACAGCATGCCCTGGTACGGGTTGAGGTGGCGGCGGAACATCAGGCCGTGGTTGCGCTGCTCGGGGGTGCTGGCCACCTCCACCTCCACGCGCAGCGTGCGGCCACCGGCACGGAGCACGACGACCCCGTTCTTCATCCCCACAGCATCGACAGCATGCTTGGCCTCGTTGTGCGAGCAGCTGCACGTGAGCAGCGCTCCGATCAGGAGTGGGCAGGTTCTCATCGCGGGGGATTATACCAAGGATCTCGACCTCTGGGTGCAACCGACGCCCGGCAACGCGGCGTGCGTGTACCGCGCGCTGGAGCACGAGGAATAGCCCGCGTCACGACAGTGGCAGGTGCTGCCCCGGCGCGGTAAGCTGCCGCCCCATGGGCGATGCTGGAACGGTGTTTCTCGTTGGCGCGGGTCCCGGGGCCCCGGACCTGATCACGGTCCGGGGGCTCGAGTGTCTGCGGCGCGCCGACGTGGTGCTGTACGACAGCCTGGCCAGCGAGGCCTTGCTGGCCGAAGTGCCCCCATCGGCGGAGCTGATCCACGTCGGCAAACGTGGCGCGCACAAGACCCACGAGCAGCACGAGATCGGCGCGCTGCTGCTGCACCACGCCCGGCAGGGCAAGCGCGTGGTCCGGCTCAAGGGCGGCGACCCCTTCGTCTTCGGCCGTGGCGGCGAGGAGGCAAAGCTGCTGGCCGGCGCCAGACCCCCGGTGCGTTTCGAGGTGGTTCCGGGCGTGACCTCCGCCGTGGCGGCTCCAGCCTGCGCCGGCATTCCGCTCACGTTCCGCGGCGTGGCCAAGGGTTTCGAGGTCCTCACGGGCCACGATTCGTCGACGGCGCCCGGCCCGGGAGGGATCACCAGCGTGGTGCTGATGGGCATGCGGCGCCTGGCGGACAACGTCGAGATGCTGCGCCAGCGCGGACACGCGGGGGACACTCCGGCCGCCGTGATCCAGCACGGCACGCTTCCACGCCAGCGCACGGTGGTGGCCACGCTGGACACCATCGCGCAGCAGGCGCGAGGCCTGGCGTCGCCGGCGGTGCTGGTGGTGGGGCGCACCGTGGGCCTGCGCCAGCAGCTGGCCTGGTTCGAGCGGCGGCCACTGTTCGGCCAGCGGGTGCTGGTGACCCGTGCCCGGCACCAGGCCGCCGAGACCTGCCGGCTGCTGGAACAGCGTGGGGCCCAGACCATCGCCATGCCGACGATCGAGATCGGCCCGCCCGCCGACGGTGAGCCGCTGCGGCGGGCGGTGGCCCGGCTGTCGACCTACGACCTCGTGATCCTCACCAGCGGCAACGCGGTGGCGCCGCTGCAGCAGGAGCTCGCGCGTCAGGGGCTGGATGGCCGCGCCTTCGGCGACGCGACGATCTGCGCCGTGGGACCCGGGACCGCCGAGGCGCTGGCGGCCATGGGCCTGAGGCCCGACCTGGTCCCGGATGAGCACCGGGCCGAGGGGCTGCTGGACCTGCTCCCCGCCGAACGGGTGGCCTCTCGCCGGGTGCTGCTGCCGCGCGCCGCCCTGGCCCGGCCGATCCTGCCCCGCACGCTGCGCGAGCGCGGGGCGCAGGTGGATGACGTCCCGGTGTACGAGACCCGGACGCCGGACGTCGACCACCCTGCGACGGCGACCGGGCTGCGCGCGCTTGAGGCGGGCGAGGTGGAGATCCTGACCTTCACCAGCGCCTCCACGGTGAAGAACCTCGGCGCCATGCTGGGGCAGCGCCTGGCGCCGCTGTGCGCCGGCAAGCTGGTGGCGGCCATCGGCCCGGTGACGCGCGACGCGTGCCTGGCCCTGGGGCTGCAAGTGGAGGTGATGCCCGCGCAGTACACGCTGCCGGCCCTGGTTCAAGCGCTTGTGGATCACGTGACCCGAGACCAGACGTAGCACTTTCAGACCTAGCACTTTCGACGCACAGGAGCCCACGATGCAGTTCCCCGAGTACAGAGCCCGCAGGGTTCGCAGCAGCGAGAACATCCGTCGCATGGTGCGCGAGACGCGCCTGTCGGTGGACAACCTGATCTATCCCATGTTCGTCCAGGAGGGGAAGGCGATCACCGCCGAGATCTCGGCCATGCCGGGGCAGATGCGCTACTCGGTGGACCGGCTGAAGGAGCCGATCAAGCAGGTGGTGGAGCTGAAGATCCCGGCGGTGATCCTGTTCGGCATCCCGGACAAGAAGGACCCCGTGGCCAGCGAGGCCGTGCGGGCCGACAGCGTCGTGCCGCGAGCGATCAAGGCGATCAAGGCCCAGGCCCCCGAGCTCACCGTGATCACAGACGTCTGCGTCTGCGAGTACACGAGCCACGGGCACTGCGGCGTGATTCGCGGCCAGCAGGTGGACAACGATCCGTCCCTGGAGCTCTTGGGCGAGATGGCCCTGGCCCACGCCAGGGCCGGGGCGGACATCGTGGCCCCATCGGACATGATGGACGGCCGCGTGGGCTACATCCGGGAGACGCTGGACGACGCGGAGCTGGAGCGGGTGGCGCTGATGGCCTACTCGGCGAAGTACGCCTCGGCGTACTACGGTCCGTTCCGCGAGGCCGCGGACAGCGCGCCGCAGTTCGGCGACCGTCGCGGATACCAGATGGACCCACCCAACGTGCGCGAGGCGCTGCGCGAGGTGGCGCTGGACATCGGGGAGGGAGCCGACATCGTGATGGTCAAGCCGGCCCTGGCCTACCTCGACGTGATCCGACAGGTGCGCGACGAGTTCGACTATCCGCTGGCGGCGTACAACGTCTCCGGCGAGTACGCGATGATCAAGGCCGCGGCCCAGCAGGGCTGGATCGACGGCGACCGGGTGATGATGGAGACGCTGACCTCCATCGTCCGCGCCGGCGCCGACATGATCCTGACCTATCACGCGCTGGAGGCCGCGCGGATCATGGGCCGCTGACGATGCACGTCACACGCTACAAGGTGGTGGAGACCCAGACCGTCACCGAGGTGACTCTGGAGCAGATCATCAACGAGTGGGTGAGCCGCGGCTGGATCCTGGACGGCATCCGGTTCGCCATGCGCGAGAGCTCCAAGCGCCCGGCGATGGCGTTCATCGTCTTCACCCGGGACGAGGTGGAGGACGAGGACGACGTGGTGTAGTGACCGTCGTGGTGTAGTGACCGTCAGGGGTTCGGCGCGTCGGGGGGCGGATCCGGATCGCCGTCCGGCTCCCGTTCCTCGTCGCGACGCTTCACGGTGACCTTGTTCTTGATCTTGGGCTTGACCAGCTTCGCGTCGTTGGGGATGAACCGGATCTCGGTCTTGATCTCGAACGACAGACTGGTCAGCAGCCGCTGCAGCTCCTCGTTGAGGTTCAGGCTCTCCAGAAACCCCCGGATCTCAGTGGCGACGATGCGAAACAGCTCGTTCTTGGTGGACTGAGCCTGCTGGACGAGGTAGCTCGCGACGTCCTTGGGCAACGAGAACTCGTTGGCCAGCTTGCGGATACCCTCCTCGGTGGTGAACACCGCACCCAGGCCGGCATAGAAGGTCCGCTTGATCAAGTCCGGCACCAGGCCCTCGAGCTTCTGCCGCAGGGCCTCGTCCAGCCGCGGGCTGTCGCCACGCTCTCGCGGGGGTCGGTCCTCCCGCGGGGGATCGCCACAGTCTCGCGTGGCGCGGTCCTCCCCATCCGTTTCAGCCATGGTCCACCCTCCTACGCACTGCGTCATCGTCCCTCTGGCGCACCCATCGTGTCAAGGAAAACCCCGACAAGCGGTGTGCTATCATCCCCACCCATGCGTGTCGCGGAACAGGATGCCCCCCACAAGCCGGCGATGGTTGGATGCCCCACCCGGCCCCCCTGGCGCATCCTCAAGGCCTACTTCGTCACCTTCGTGGTGTTGAGTTCTTACCTCTGGCTGCGGCTCCAGGCGCGCTTCCGCTCCTCGGCGTCCATCGAGCAGCGGCTGGAACGCGTGAACCAACGAAACGCCCGCCGCATTCACCGCGCGGTGATCGAGCTGCAAGGGCTGTACATCAAGGTCGGCCAGCTGTTCAGCATCATGACCAACTTCCTGCCCGACTCCTTCCGTTCGGAGCTCGAGGGGCTGCAGGACCAGGTGCCAGCCCGCAGCTATGATGCGGTGGAGCGCAGACTGCGCGAGGAGTTTGACGGACACGGACCCGAGGAGCTGTTCGAGAGCTTCGAACGGACCCCCATCGCCTCGGCCAGCATCGGCCAGGTGCACATGGCCACGCTGGCCGGCGGCAAGCGCGTGGCGGTCAAGGTCCAGTACCCGGACATCGACCGCGTGGTGCGCAGCGACCTGCACGCCCTGAGGCGGATCTTCAGCATCATCGAACGGTTTCTGCCGTATCACGGCCTGGATGCCGTGTATCGCGAGATCCGGCTGATCATCATTCAGGAGCTGGACTTCACCTCCGAGGCGCGCAACGTGGACGCCATCGCCCACAACTTCACCGGACAGACCAACGTCGCCTTTCCCGCGGTGGTGTGGGAGCTGTCCACGCGACGTGTGCTCACCACCGAGTTCGTCGACGGGGTCAAGGTCAACGACCTGCGCGGACTCCAGCGGCTCCAGGTCGACCGCACGGAGCTGGCCCGACTGGTGATCGAGACCTACTGCCAGCAGATCTTCCACCACGGCCTGTACCACGCCGACCCGCACCCGGGGAACATCCTGGTCAGCGAGGGCCCCACCATCACCTTCGTCGACTTCGGCGCCGTGGCGGTGGTCTCGGACAACATGCGGCGCGGCATCGTGACCCTGCTCCAGGGCGCCATCAACCGCGACACCGCGAAGCTGGTGGAGGCGCTGCGCGAGATGGGCTTCATCGCCCACGAGTCCAACCCGCGGGTCTACGAGCGAGTGGTGGACTACTTTCACAGCCGGTTCCAGGAGGAGGTCAAGCTCGAGAGCTTCAGCCTGCAGGACATCAAGTTCGACCCGCAGAAGGGCCTGGAGAACCTGGCCGATCTGCGACGGATGGACATCTCGCTGCGCGACATCACCAGCACGTTCCACGTCCCCAAGGAGTGGATCATGCTGGAGCGCACGATCCTGCTGCTGATGGGCCTGTGCACCGAGCTCGATCCCACGCTCAACCCGATGGAGGTGATCCGTCCCCACGTCGAGGAGTTCGTGCTGGGCAAGGACGGCGACTGGTCCAAGTTCCTGATGGACACCGCCCGCGACATCACCCTGTCGGCCCTGGCGCTGCCACCCGAGATCAAGAAGTTCACCGGCCACGCCATTCGCGGCGACCTGGAGATCCAGGTGGGCGGGGCGGCGCAGCGGACCCGGCTGTTCTATGCCCTGGGGCGCCAGGTGATCTACACCGCGCTGGCCATCGCCTGCTACACCTTCTCCCTGCGACACGGGCAGCAGGGGGAGACGCTGTACCGCAACCTGTTCGTCGGCTCCGCGGGGATCTTCGCGCTGCTGCTGCTGCGCTGCTTCCATCGCACCGGACGCCTGCTGCGGGAGGTACGGCGCAACGGCCGGCGGTAGCTACTCCCGGGACAGCTCCGAGATCACCTGCTCGATCTGGGCGCGCTCCGTCTTGGCCGCGTCGTCGTCGGACAGCCGCGACAGATAGAGCCGGAAGTAGTACACCGCCCGGTCACGATGCCCCAGCTGACGCTGGGCGTCTCCCATCACTCGAAACGCCTGGGCCAGACCCGGGTCCAGGGACAGCACACGTCCGCCATCGGCCAGCGCCAGCTGCGGCTTGCGCTGTGCCAGCCGGGCCTCGGCCCGCAACAGGTGAAGCTGCGGGGAGACGCTGTGGGCCAGTAGCCGCGTACACTGCTGTTCGGCCAGGGCGTAGCGTCCCTGGTCGAGCGTGATCTGCGCCCGGGCCAGGGCCTCCTTGAGGTAGCTCGCCGACGGCTTGCTCGCGTTCCCCGCCGCCTGGGCCATCTGCAGATTGACCCGCGCCGTTCCGTTTGCCGGATCGATCGTGAGCACCTGGGTGAAGAGATCGGCCGCCAGCCGCATCTGACCCAGGGCCACCGCGGCCACCCCCGCGCGGTACAGCGGCTCGCTGCTGCCCGGATCGAGTCGGGCGGCCTGCTGGTAGATCCCCAGCGCCACGACGTAGCGCTTCTGGGCAAACTGCTCGTCGGCCACCTTCATCAGACCGGCC
>Ga0210044_10004374_pt1 | contig 19724 bp, 17 predicted proteins | sample CryGey13umfilter_2_FD_183959 | JGI IMG/M metagenome (GOLD analysis project Ga0210044, IMG submission 183959) | Groundwater microbial communities from aquifer in Utah, USA - Crystal Geyser 4/9/14 3 um filter (SPAdes) (version 2) | ecosystem: Environmental > Aquatic > Deep subsurface >... | reverse complement strand
TAGACGAAAGACTTGAGCGGGTGGACGAGGTTCAGTAAGGTTCGGAGTTGGAGCTGCATCGGGTCTCGGTTCGTGGTTCGTGGGCGTGTTCTTCGTCGGACCCGCTTTTATCGCGCGCTGGCGACCCGATGTCAGCTCCTTTTTCGTCTGCTCGCGGGACGAGCTTCGACGCTCGCCAAAACTGACCCCTCTTACTCACCTCACAACCCACACCGCCGCCGTCGAGGTTGTGGTCGTGTGGGTTAACTGGCCCTCAAGCCCTATCGCAAGGGAGCTGTGGTCATGGCCAGTTGTCCAAGCGGCTGTGGGCAAGCCCGTCAAGCCGTAGCACTCTCGGCTCAAAGGTCCATCTCGACGCTGCAACGGCGCATTCGCGAAAACCAATTGGATGTGGACCCAGAGCACACGTAGGCACGCGAAATACTCGTTTCGAGCCCCTCAGCTCTGCGCGGAGCGGTCAATTTGACACCCAAGCCTGCTCAAGGGTCAATTTGACCGGTCAGAATGATGACGCAACCCCGCACCGCCAGTCCTCGCCCGCACCGCGACACAGCAAGATCCAGTATTCATTGAATATTCCACCCGCTGCCCAGTTCGGCCCGGAGCTTGCCCTAGGCTCACGGCACGAGACAGTCAGAGGTGACAATGAAGACCGTTCTACTCGTTGATGACGAAAAACCGTTTCTGCTCAGCCTCCGCGATGGGCTCGCAACCTTAGCGGATCAGCTGACCGTCGTGTTGGCCCACAACGGTAGGGAAGCACTGGAGATCTTGAAAGGGCGAGGGATCGACCTGGTCGTGACCGACCTCAAAATGCCCATCATGGATGGGTTCGCCCTGATGGCCGAGATGATGATGACCTACCCAACCATCCCGGTCGTGGTCATGACCGCCTACAGCACCCCCAGCATTCTTCAGCAAATGGAACGCCTCGGCACCTTCAAGTGCATGGAGAAACCGCTGGACATCAAGACCTTGCGAGGCCGTGTCCTCGAGGAGCTCGACGCTGGCGAGCGCGGCTACATCCGTGGTGTCACCCTAACCTCCTTCCTGCAACTCATCGAGATGGAAGGAAAGACCTGCACCTTGTTGCTCCGCAAGGCCGGGCGCCGTGGCTACCTCTGCTTCAGAGCCGGCCGGCTCGTGGGCGCCTCCGCGGGTCGCTTCCATGGCGTCAAGGCCGCTGAGGTCATCTCGCAGTGGGAACACGTCGAGATCAGCATCGACCCCCTCTGCCGCAAAGAAGAGAAGGACCTCTCGGTCTCCATCGCCGGCATCATCCTCGACCAGGTTCGACTCCAGGATGAGGCGAGTGTCGGCGCCGGCCCCCCTCGCCGAGCTCCCCCCGATGACGAGGAGGAAACTGACGACATCGACACGGTCCTCGACGAGCTCAACGTCTTCATGGAGCTCAACGACGAGGACACCAAACCCAAACTTCATCGACCCACGAGCAAGACCAACATCTCCACCCTTTCACCCGAACAAGATGAAAGACGAAACATGTCCGTACAAGAAAAACTCAGAGAGTTCGCAGGAATCGAAGGCTTCATGGGCGCAGGTGTCTTCACCCCCGCAGGCGAACCCCTCGCCATCCACGCGGCCGGCGTCAACAATCTGCCGGCCGTCGGAGCGCTCGCCAACAACGTGCTCCTCAACGCCCAGAAGGCCACCCTCGAGATGGGCGCCGGCCGAGGACAGCTGGTTCACATCGAAGGCGAGAAGGCTCACATCTTGGTGCGCTGCCTCAACGAGGGCACCAACCCCCTCAAGTCCGAGCCCGGCAAGACCCACATCCACCTCGTGTTGATGCTCTCCGACGGCATGTCCATCGGCATGGCCAAGATGCGCATCAACAGCATCATCGAGAAGCTGGCTGACGAGTTCCGTCCCTGAGCTGCGATGACTGAACGACAAAAGGCGCCCAGGGGCGCCTCTTGTCGTTGCTGCTCTGATGATCGCTGGGCTCGAGCGATATGTCGCTGATATTGCTTCGATCTTATCGCAAAGGCGCAGAGGGCGGCCGAGGCGCAGAGAGCTTGAGAAGAGGACCTGTCTCGTCGTGAGTTCTTGGGAGCGACGTCGAGTGGCGAGCTTGAGCCAATGACCGCGACGGTGTTGGGTTCGGGTCGCTCGCTACGCCAGCAACTTCTCCAACAACGGCTTGGCGCCCTGCACTGCGGTCCGCTGTGAGTAGAACGACAACCCGCGCAGCCCGCCCAGCTCCTCGCCCCCGCCGGCCCGGCCGGGGCCACCATGGACAAGCTGAGGCATCACCATGCCCGGCCCCGGCGAGTGCTCGGCGACGCGCGCGCTGCCAAAGGTCACGCGGCCACTCCAGGGCGCGATGCCCATGAGCACCTCGGCGGCAAAGTCCTTGTCATCGGTGTAGACGCTGGCGACCAAGCCGCCGCGCCCCAACACCACGCCCTCCACGGCCTGTGCGGCGCCGCTGTAAGGCAAGAGCGTCGCGACCGGCCCGAAGACCTCGTCGCTGTGCACTGCTGCGGTCGTGTGAGAGGGCGCCCGCAAGAGCACTGGCGCCATAAAGCAGCCCTTCCCTTCTGCGACGTCGACCAGCGCGCCGCGCTGGCCGTCGCCGCGCACGAACTGGCAGGACTGGGCCAGCTTCGCGATGCCGGCCTGCACGTCCTCGAGCTGACGATGGCTGGCCAACGGCCCCATGCGCACCTCGCGCAGCTCGGGGTTGCCAACCTTCACCGCACCTACTTCTTCTGAGAGGTCCTCGCTGACTTGGTCAATGACCGCTGCCGGGACGAAGATACGCCGCGTCGCGGTACACTTCTGCCCCGCTTTCTGGGTGAGCTCCCTGGCGCATTCGCGCAAGAAGAGCGCGTAAGTCTCGCTGTCGGACTCGACGTCGGGCCCCAAGATGGCCGCGTTGAGGCTGTCCGCCTCGACGTTGACTCGTGCGCGGCCCCCAACGCTCGCCCGAATCTGCTCGCCGACGCCGCTGGAACCGGTGAATGCGACGGCGTCGCCGGTTCGGACGTGGTCCAGTAAGTCCCCAGCGGGGCCGGTGACCATGGACAAGACACCAGCGGGCAAGACCTTTGCTTCGTCGATGATCTGCATCACCTTCCAAGCCACGAGAGCCGTGGACGTCGCGGGCTTGGTCACGACGGGAACCCCAGCCAGAATGGCCACGGCCGCCTTCTCGAGCAAGCCCCAGGCCGGGAAGTTGAAGGCGTTGATGTGCACGGCCACGCCCGTCAGCGGCGTCGAGAGGTGCTGCCCGACGTAGCGCGGGTTGAGTGCCAGCGGCTCCACCCCATCTTCGACGAGAAAGCGCTTCTCGCCTAGGGATTCGGCGAGCTTGGCGTAGTAGGCCATGGTCGCCGTGCCGCCGTCGATGTCGAACTTGGCGTCGCTGCGCGTGTTGCCGCCGTTTTGGATGGCCAGCGCCACGAGCTCCTCTCGCTGCGCGTGGAGCGCCTTGGTCATGGCGGACAACAAGGCGCCGCGCTGCGCGAAGGTCAGCGCCCGCAGCGCCGGTCCGCCCTGCGAGCGCGCGAACTCCAAGGCCGCGCCGAGGTCGAGGCCTTCGGTGCTCACCGTCGCCCGCACCGCGTCGGTCGTCGGGTCCACGAGAGCTACGCCCTCACCGGTCCCGGCTTGCCAACGTCCTTCGAGAAAACTGCTGAGTTGGATGGTCATAAGATTCTCTCAATACCCGAATCATAGCCGGGTCGAGGCGGGGTCAGTTGCAAGGAGAGCCCGAGGACACCGACGCAGGCGTACTCGAGTACGCCGAGGAGGGGGCCGACAGGCTCGACGAAGCAAATGGCCCCGGATCGGCCCGGCTAGTGGAACTTCACGTATTCAAAGTCGACCGGCTGCCCGTTGATGCCCTTGGGCGGCGGCGCGATCCAGTTGGCGAACTGACCAGGCCCATAGACAGGCACCATCAGGCTCTGCACATAGGCGCGATCCGCAGCCGAAGGCAGCCACTTGAACTGCTCGGTCGCGTACTTCTTGGGCGGCATCATCTCGCCTGCGGGATTGATCGGCAGGCCCGCAAAGGCGCCGACCTCGCGGTTGAAGCGGTGGCTCGGCAGGGTGAGCTGCTCGCTCACGCCAACGCTCGAGAGGGTCTTGTTCCACATCGCCAAGGCTTTCTGGCAGTCCTCGATGTAGGCATCGCGGAGGAGCTCGTTCATGGCGCGCCGCAAGGGCACCTCGGCCGAGGTCACTTTGCCGTCTTGCACGGTGTCGAGGGTGTAGGCGCCCTCGAGGGCCTGGTGGTCGGTGATCTGGTCGCTCGAGGACTCCTTGTACCGGCCCTTGAGCCCGTACGCGAAGTAGCTCGCCGCGTTCGAAGAGTCCTCGCCACCGAAGAGATCGATGGAGGCCGAGAACCAGAAGTTGATGGTACGCTGGATGATTTCCAGCGGGATGCCGCCCTGCTTCGTGACGTCGCCGGCCGTCTCTTTCATGAGCTCGGCGGTGCGCTGCACAATGCGGTTGACGCCGGTCTGGCCGACGAAGAGGTGATGGGCCTCCTCGGTGAGCATGAACTGGGTGGTGCGGGCCAGCGGAGCGAAGCCACTCTCGGCCAGTGCGGCCAGCTGGAACTTGCCGTCGCGGTCGGTGAACATGGTGAAGCAGAAGAACGAGAGCCAGTCGTCGATGGGCTTGTTGAAGGCGGCCAGGATGCGCGGCGAGTCGGCGTCGCCGGAGCGTCGGGCGAGCATCTCTTCGGCCTCGTCGCGGCCGTCGCGGCCGAAGTAGGAGTGGAGCAGGTAGACCATGGCCCACAGGTGGCGTCCTTCCTCGACGTTGACCTGGAAGAGGTTACGCAGGTCGTAGAGCGATGGCGCGCACTTGCCGAGCAGCTTCTGTTGCTCGACCGAGGCGGGCTCGGTGTCGCCCTGGGTGACGATGATGCGGCGCAGCTCTTTGCGGTAGTCGCCGGGCACCTTGTCCCAGACGGGCTGGCCCAGGTGGTCGCCGAAACCGATGGTCTTTTCCGCGGCGCCCGGCGCCAAGAAGATCCCCCAGCGGTAGTCGGGCATTTTTACGTAGTCGTAGTGGGCCCAACCGCCCTTCTCGACGCTAACGGCCGTGCGTAGGTAGATTTGGTCCTGCTGGAAGCTCGACGGTCCCATGTCCATCCACCACGCTTTGAAGTTCGGCTGCCAGGCCTCGAGCGCCTTCTGCAGGCGACGGTCGCTGGAGAGGTCCACGTTGTTGGGGATCTTGTCGTCGAGGTCGATGGACATGGGTGTTTCCTTATCTCGAGGCCGATACTGACTGTCTTTTAGGATGCGGGGCAGAAAGAGAAACTCGAGTCATAGACTCTCCCTCTCCCGTTTGGGGCCGTCTCGGGGGAGGTTGGGGGTCGAAATCGGGTCCTGTGTTAGGTGCGATCGAAGTCGTACTCAGCGCTCTGTGGCTGGCCATACAACGTCAGCGCGCCACGCTCGCCGACGGCGTTGGGGCGCTGGAAGATCCAGTTCTGCCAGGCCGAGAGGCGGCCGAAGATCTTGGTCTCCAAGGTCTCCGGTCCGGCGAAGCGGGTGTTGGCCTCCATGCCGGTCAGGGCGTCGGGCGAGAGGCTGGCGCGCTCCTCGATGGCTAAGCGCAGCTCGTCTTCCCAGTCGAGGTCGTCCAGGGCGTAGGTCACGAGCCCGAGCTCGTCGGCTTCTTGGGCCTCGATCCGTCCCTTGTGCGCGGCGAGCGCGGTGGCGTGGCTGGGGTCGCCGTAGAAGCGCGAGGCGAGCCGGGTGAGGCCGTTGCCCATGGGCAAGGTGCCGTTGTTCATGGCGGAGAGCGCAATCGCGACGGCTTCGCCGTCGAACATGAACTGGCGGTCGGCGGCCAGAGCCAGCTCGAGCAGGCTGCCGCCAAAACAACTGCCTGGGTCGATGAGGGCGAAGAAGCTCTTGGAGGTGACATCCATGCGCTTGAGGACGCGTTTCATGTGGTGAATGACCTCGTTGACGAACCAGTTTCCAGCGCGAGCGGCGAGTTGGCCGTCGAGCTTCAGGATGTTGTCGAGGTCGCCGCGGGTTTGGACCTTGACGACGCCGATCTGGGGCAGGTGGAAGCGCAGTCGGAGCAAGGCGTCGTCGAGCTCGCGGAAGGCGCGCAGAGCCCACCATCCCGAGCCCAGCGTGGTGGGGTCTTCGGGGATGTCGGGGAGAGTGGCGGGGACGCGCAGCTCGAGGGTGGCGATGCGATCGTCGCCGAGGCTCAGCGTGACGTATTGGTAGGTGAAGGCGCTGTCGGAGACGACAGGGTCGACGCGCTCCAAGGCGACGCCTTTGCGCTCGGGGTGTCCGCCAGCAGCGACCGTCGCGGCGCGGGCGTCGACCTGTTCCCAGAAGGTGGAGGACTTGAAGGTGTCGTCGACGAGGCCCCACTTGACGGCGCGGCTGCCCTTCACGCCCTCGGCGAGGGTGAGGAAGATGTCAGCGAGGTCGCGTCGGAGCTTGCGCTTGTCGACGACGCGGGTGATGCCGCCGGTGCCAGGAAGCACGCCGAGGTAGGGGACTTCAGGCAGGGCGATGGCGCTCTTGCGATCGTCGATGAGGTAGATCTCTTCGCAGGCCAAGGGGAGCTCGTAGCCGCCGCCGGAGGCGACGCCGTTGAGGGCTGCGATGTAGGTCTGGCCGCTGTTTGCGGAGGCGTCTTCAATGTAGAGGCGAGTCTCGTTGGTGTATTTGCAGAAGTTGACTTTGAAAGTGTGGCTGGACTGCCCGAGCATGAAGATGTTGGCGCCGGAGCAGAAGACGCCCTCGAGGGCGGAGGAGACGACGACGCAGCCGACCTCTGGGTGCTCGAAGCGGAGGCGATTGACGGCGTCGGCGAGCTCGATGTCTACGCCCAGATCGTAGGAGTTGAGCTTGAGCTGGTAGCCTTGGGCGAGGCCCTCGTCTTCTTTGACGTCGAGCTTAATCCAGGCGACGGGCCCGATGACCTCGAGTTTGACCTGACGGTAGGTGTCGGGGTGCCGTTGGAAGTCGTAGTCGAGAGGGTTTCGGTATTCTTTGGCCATCGACTTGCGTTGGGGTCCGGTCTGCTGCGCACATTAATGTGCACGCGATGTTAGAAGAGCGAGTCGTTGGGTTACGAGTGGGATGGTTGACCCGATCGAGGCGCTTGGAACAAATCATGGGACGTGGCGGCGTCCAAGTCCCCAGCGCTTGCCTTACCGGGCGCGCCGTTCCGAAGCCAGAAGCGGCCGACATGGAGGACTCCTCCGACCGCCCAGGTCTAGGCTCGCTTCGACTCACAGAGTCAACCGCGGCAGGCTGTTGCGACAGGTCGAACCGGTCCACCTGGACGCCCCTGCTCACCGAGCCCCACGAGATCGGCGGCGAACTAAATCAGCTCGGGCTTGACGCTTGGGCCGCAGATTCCGGTCGAACAACACATCGGCGGGTCGTACACTTCGATCTTCATTTCGCATTTCCTTCGACTGCTTCGGGAATCAAGTTGGCGAGTCGCTTGCGCAGCTCGTCGCGGGTGTGACGAAATGCACCGAGGCGCTCGGCCTCTGACGAGGTGACGGCGGCGGGATCCGCAAGCCCCCAGTGCAGCCGTCGCGCTTGGCCCAGAAACAGCGGGCACTCTTCCTCGCCGCACAAGGTGATCACCGTGTCGACCTCGTCGGCAGGGATGTCTCGGACGTGCTTCGAGTGGTGTCCGCTCAGGTCGATGCCGACCTCGGCCAAGACCGCGATCGCCTTGGGGCGAACGCGGGTTGGGTTCGAGCCCGCCGACCAGACCTTGACGTCGGCGGGCAGCAGGCTGCGGGCGATCCCCTCGGCCAACTGGCTGCGGGCCGAGTTGGCGACGCACAAGAAGAGCAGCCCCTTGGGCCGAAGCGCACGCAGCACCACCGCCTCGAGCAGCCACTCGGGGGGCATCCCCTGTCCTCCCTCGTAGACGCGGCAGCAGAGCGCGCCGTCGGGGTTTTGCTTGCCCTCGAGGTCGATGCCGTTGATGCGAAACGAGGGCGAACCCAGGAAGCCCTGTTTGGCTGCCTCCTCGTCGCAGTCGACCTCGACACGGCACACGTTGATCCCCGGCCCGAGTCGCTCGGCCACGGTCTGGGCGAGCGCAAGGGCGGGCGCGGCGTTGGGGCACCCCTCGAACACGAGGACTTCGATCATGACGGGGTTCATGCGGGCCTCCCTTCGCCAGCGCAGCTTTGCACGACGGCGACGTGGGTGCTGTCGTTGGGGAAGTACTTCGTGCGCAGCCACAGGGCGACGTTGACGAGGCCGATGAGCACCGGCACCTCGACGAGCGGGCCAATGACGGCGGCGAGGGCCGCGCCGTGATGGATGCCGAAGGTGGCGACGGCGACGGCGATGGCGAGCTCAAAGTTGTTGGAGGAGGCGGTAAGAGAGAGGGTCGCAGTCTGCCCGTAGGTTGCACCAACCTTCATCGACATAAAGAACGAGATGAAGAACATGCACAGGAAGTACACGAGCAACGGCAGGGCAATGCGCAGCACGTCAAAGGGCAGCTCGATGAGCTTCTCGCCCTTGAGCGAGAACATGACGATGATCGTGAACAGCAGGGCGACCAGCGTGATGGGGCTGAGCTTGGGGATGAAGGTCAGATGATACCAGGCCTTGCCCTTAGCCTTGATGAGCGAGAAGCGCGTCAGCAGACCAGCGATGAAGGGGATGCCGAGGTAGATGAAGACGCTGAGCGCGATCTCGCCGATGGTGATGTTGACCTCGACCCCCTTCAGGCCGAGCCACGTGGGCACGACCGTGATGAAGACGTAGGCGTAGACCGAGTAGAGCAGCACCTGAAAGATGGAGTTGAAGGCGACGAGGCCGGCGCAGTACTCGGTGTCGCCCTTGGCCAGGTCGTTCCAGACGATGACCATGGCGATGCAGCGGGCGAGCCCAATCATGATGAGGCCAACCATGTACTCGGGCTTGTCGTGCAAAAAGAGCACGGCGAGTCCGAACATGAGGACGGGTCCGACGATCCAGTTCTGCACCAGCGACAGAGCCAAGACCTTGGTGTTGCGAAAGACGGGGCCCATCTCTTCGTAGCGCACTTTGGCGAGCGGCGGGTACATCATGAGGATGAGGCCGATCGCGATGGGGATCGAGGTGGTGCCGACCGACGCGGAGTCGATGACGCCGACGACCCCGGGGGCGAGGGCGCCGAGGCCGACGCCGACGGCCATGGCGAAGAAGATCCAGAGGGTCAGGTAGCGGTCGAGGAAGCTCAGGCGCTTGGCAACTCCTTCGGAGGAGGGGGGGCTTGCAGTCTCACTCATTATGGACTCCGTCGCGACATCGGGAATCAATCAACTCCTCTCGCAGCTTGGCTGACACTCCTTTTGCTTCATCAGCACCTCGAGGCGCTCATTCAGCAGGGCGATGTTGGGGCGCGTTGCCATCCACACGCGGAGCTGTTCGATCTGGGCCTGCCGCATGGGATCGGTGTCGCGGCGAAGGGAGTAGTAGGTCCATGCCCCGACCTTGCGGTCATTGACGAGACGCGCCGCACGAAGGGCGGCGAGGTGTCGGGACGCCTTGGACTGGCCGATGTCGAGCACGCTCATGAGGTCACAAACGCAGAGCTCGTTGCGCTGAAACAGCAACCAGAGCATTTGCAGTCGGGCTTCGTCGGCGAGGACTTTGAAAAAGTCGGACAGGTCACGCACGATCACCTCCAGGCAGAGCGAATCGCATCCGTCTATCCGTATATGCGGTCGTCCGAGTGAGGTCAAGGCCTGATGAACTCATCGCCCAGCGACTTTAACGGTCCGGAAGAGGCTAGAGACCAATGAGATCAAGAGCGCTGCCATGGAGGCTGCTCCGAGTCAGCGACGAGGCACTCGGCAAAGCCATGGAAGCTGCAGCGAGTCAGCGACGAGACGCTGGCAGGTCCGACGGAGGCTGCTCGAGTCAACGCTCGACGCTTTCGATGTGGCCGCGACGGATCTCCTGACGACGCACGATGACGAGCTGGCGCTCCTGGTGTCGACCAGCATCTATCGACCGGCGCTGGAGAGGCGCCTGCAGGCGATTCATGCCCTGCCTCCGTGGTTGACGACGTCGGCCGCAATCCGGAGGGCCATTTACCCCGTCGCCGGCCACGACATGGGAGCTTGGATCGTCGGCAATCCAGGCCGCTGGCCGGCCCTATTCGCGGAACAACGCGCTGACCAACGCGTCCATGACCCAATGCAGGTGCGCGCGGCGCTCTCGCAGCTTGGCGACGCTCAGCGGGTTGCCGTCCCACAACGGCTCCAGCGCTCGCGCTTGTAAAAAGTAAGTATTGATCATGCCGCTGAAGCTGATGAAAAGGTGGCGCAAGGCCAGATGCCCATGCGGCGCGAGCTGCCCCTCGAGGACCTCGGCCGCAGCGGTGAAGAGCAGCGTGATGCCGTTGCGAATCAGCTCCAGATGCTCGCCTTCGAAGGCCACCTCGGTTTGCACCAAGCGCACGTAATCGAGGTTCTCCTCGATGAAGTCGAGGTTGGCGTCCAACAAGCGATGCAGCCGCTCGGTCAGGGTCCCTTCCTCTCGGACTCCGGCGCGCAGTGCTTCCTGATAAGAGGTGTAGTAGTGTTCGAGGAGCTTATCGAGCAACTGAGCCTTGTTCTCGTAGTGGTAGAAGACCAGGGCCTTCTTCACGCCCGCATGCTCGGCGATGTCTCGCACGCTCACGCCCGCATAGCCACGACGCGCAAAGAGCTCCAGGGAGGAGTCGAGGATGCGCTGGGCGGTGTCGTTCTTGTGCTTCGTCGCGTCTGTGGTGATCGATGCCATCTCGGAGCCTCCAGAGGTCGGTGCCGGTCCGGTATCTAACCGGTCGGTCAGTGCCGCGTCAAGACCTGAGATTTCTATCGGGCTACACTATTGCAAGACCGGAGAAAATATTCTTGACAGGCGAGAGACCCTTCGGATAACAATTCTGACCGTTCGGTCAAAACAACTATCCAGGTGTTTCAAGAGACACAGCACCGAGGAGTTCGTGATGAAGAAAGTCATTGGCGGGGAGTGGATCGCGGCAATGCTGGCCAAAGAGGGCGTCGACACCGTGTTTGGCATCATCGACGGCACCTACATGGGGCTCTACGTGGCGTTTGAGAAGTACGGCGTGAAGCTCGTCTCGCCTCGGCACGAGACCAGCGCCGCACACATGGCCGGTGCCTACGCACGGCTCACTGGCAAGCTCGGCGTGTGCATGGCCTCCAATGGCCCAGGCGTCGCCAACATCCTGCCCGGTGTGGCCGTCGAGAACGCCGAAGGCAACCGCGTCCTGCTCCTCACCAGCTGCCGCCGCCAAGGCATCGCCTACCCCGATCGCGGCGGCGCCTATCAGTGCTTCGACCAGGTCGGCGTGACCTCGGCCATGAGCAAGTACAGCGCCTACGTCCCCAACTTCGAGCGCATCGGCGAGCTGATGCGGCAGGCGCTGCGCGTGTCGTATCAAGGCCGCCCGGGTGTGGTGCACTTGGACATCCCGGAGAACGTCATCAACGGTGCCTTCGACGTGGAAGAGCTCGATGTGCGCGAGCCCTCGATCTACCGCTCTGTGGAGCCTGCTGTTGCAGGGCAAGCCCAGGTCGAGCGGGCCGCCGAGTTGCTGCGCACGGCCAAGAACCCCGTCATCCATGCTGGCAGCGGTGTGCTGCACGCCCAGGCGTCCACCGACCTGGTTCGTCTGGCCGCGCTGCTGCAGTCGCCGGTGGCCACCAGCTGGGCCGCCCGTGGCGCCATCTCCGACAACCATGAGCTGGGGCTTCCGCTCTACGCCATGGAGGCCATCAACTTCGCCCGCAGCCAGGCCGATGTGGTCTTGGTCTTGGGCTCGCGTCTGGGCGAGACCGACTGGTGGGGCAAGATGCCTTACTGGGGCGACCCCGCCGTGCAGAAGATGATCCAGGTCGACCTCGACGAGGCTAACATCGGCCGCAACAAGCCGGCCACCGAAGCGGTCGTCGCCGACTGTGGCGTCTTCCTCAGCCAGCTCTGCACGGCGCTCGAGGAGAAGCCGGTCGCCGCCCCGCTGTTGGCCAGCCGTCGCGCCTGGTGCGCCGACCTCGCCGAGAAGAAGCAGGCCAAGCGCGCCGGCCTCGACATGGCCTTGCAGAACCGCTCGACCCCCATGCACAGCGCCCAGGTCCCCGCAGCCTGCCGCAAGTTCTTCAACGACGACGACGTGATCGTCATCGACGGCGGCAACACCGCGGTCTGGAGCGCCTTCTTCCACGACGTGCGCAAGCCCAACACCATCATGTCCACCTTCAAGATGGGCATGCTCGGCGCTGGTGTCTCGCAGGCCATCGGCGCCAAGGTCGCGCGCCCGGATTCGCAGGTCTATTGCGTCATCGGCGACGGCGCCATGGGCTTCCACCTGCAAGAGGTCGAGACCGCGCTGCGCGCCGGGACGCCGGTCGTCTACCTGGTGCTCTGCGACAAGCAGTGGGGCATGGTCAAGCTCACGCAGCAAATGACCCTGGGCACCATGCGTCCGGTCATGGGTCTCAAAGGCTATAACACTATCAATGCAGACCTCGGCGAGATCGCTTTCGATAAGGTGGCGCAAGCCATGGGGTGTCATGGAGAGCGCGTCGCGAACCCAGATGATTTGCAAGGGGCCCTCGAGCGGTCCATTGCGTCCGGTCTGCCGGCGGTGATTCACGTCGACGTCGACCCGGGGATGCACCTCTTCGCGCCCGGTCTGCAAGAGTTCAAGGCGATGCATCAGGAGCCCGCGGGCAAGTGAGGATGGACCCGGCCATCGATCAGCTCCGGATCGACTTTCAACCCGGCAGTCTGATGGTCCTCAACGTCATCCTGGGCATCTTGATGTTCGGGGTGGCGTTGGACATCAAGGTCGAGCGGGACCCTCGAGGCCCGGCTTCCCGCCTCAACGGGAGTTCCATTATTGCACTTCAGGGGCACCAAAGTTTGTCGAGCGGTGGAAACCTATCGAAAATCTTCCACATTGCGCCCATCTCGGCCGCCGCGGATGCGAATCACCGACCAGGTCAAACTCTGCTGCAACGCAAATGCTCGATCGAGCTCCGGGACCTAGGACAGTTTTCGCGCAGAGGCGCTGAGTCGCAGAGGAAAGTGGGTTCACTTTGTTGAGAGAAGAGTTGGAGGCCACCATGGGACGTTCCGTTCTGATCACCGGCGCCGCCGGCTACATCGGCCGCCTTACGGTCGAGGCCCTACACCAGAAGGCCGCAGTGCTCGACAAGCTCGTGGCGCTCGACGTGGTCGGGGTCGCCGCCGACCAGCGGCTCGAAGGTGTGCACTACCTCGCCTCGGACATCTGCTCACCGAACCTCGGTGACTTGATGGTCGAGCACGGCATCGACGTGGTCGTGCATCTGGCGACACTGGTTCGAGCGCCCAAAGGCGCGCCCAAGGAGCTGGCCTACCAGGTCGACGTCGAGGGCACTCGCAACGTCCTCGAGGCCTGTAAGAAGGCCGGCGTGAAGCGGCTCGTCGTCACCTCCAGCGGGGCCGCCTACGGCTACCACGCCGACAACCCCGAGTGGCTCGACGAGGAAGACCCCTTGCGCGGCAACGACGACTTCCCCTACTCGAAACACAAGCGGCTGGTCGAAGAGATGCTCGCTCAATGGCGCAAAGACACGCCGGAGCTGGAGCAGCTCATCTTCAGGCCGGGGACGGTGGTGGGACCGGACGTCCACAGCCCCGTCACCGACCTTTTTGAGAAACCCGTCATGATCGGCATCGCAGGCTCGTCGACGCCGTTCGTCTTCATCTGGGACCAGGACCTGGTCGAGTGTTTGGTCGAGGGCGCCCTGGGCGACAAGACCGGCATCTACAACCAAGCGGGCGACGGCGCGCTGACCCCGCGCGAGCTGGCGAAGATGATGGGCAAGCGCTACCTACCGCTGCCGGCTGGCTTGATGCGCCTGACCTTGCGGGGCCTCAAGGCGCTGGGGCTGAGTGAGGGCGGGGCGGAGCGGGTGAAGTTCCTGCAGTACCGCCCCGTGCTGTCCAACCGTCGGCTCAAGGAAGAGTTTGGCTACACGCCCCGCAAGTCGTCGAAAGAGGCCTTCATCCACTACGCCACGAGCCGAGGTTTGCTTTGAGAAGGGATTTTGCCGGCAAGACGGTGGTCATCACGGGTGGAGCGGGCGGCATCGGCACGGCCCTGGCGCACAGCTTCGCCAAGGCCGGCGCCAAGCTCGCCCTGCTCGACCTGCCTCAGAGCCCGCTGGAAGCGACTCGGCAGAAGATCGCGGGCCACGGGACCGAGGTCATCGCGGTGCCCTGCGATGTCACGGACCGGGAGATGTGCGGCCGCGCCATGGACGCCGTGGTCGGGCAGCTGGGCAGCATCGACGTACTCATCAACAACGCTGGCGCGGTGCATCGAAGCCTGTTCGTCGACACCGAAGTCGACGTGGTCCGCAAGGTGTTCGAGGTCAACGTCTTCGGCTCGCTGAACTGCACCAAGGCGGCGCAGGCCGCGCTGCTGGCCAGCCGCGGGCTGATCATCGTGATTTCGAGCATCGCTGGCTTGGCTCCAGTGGCGGGACGCGCCGGCTATGTGGGCTCGAAGCACGCGCTGCACGGGCTCTTCGAGTCGGCGGCGGCGGAGCTCGGGCCCAGCGGGGTCGATGTGTTGATGGTCTGCCCGACGTTCACCGCCTCGGGCTTCGAGGCCGCGGCCATGGGCGCCGACGGCAAGCCAGTGAACCAAGCGCGGACCAAGGTCGGCGCCATGGCCCAACCGGAGGAGGTCGCGGCGGCGGTGTTGCTCGCCGCCGAGCGTGGACAGCGGCGGCTGATCTTGAGCCCAATGGGGCGCGCGGCGGCGGTGCTGTCGCGGTTGACGCCGGGAATCTACGAGCGGTTGATGCTGCGGGGGTTGAAGTAGTGGTCTGCCCACCTTCGAGCGATCAGGCCAACCCGAGGCATCGGCCCCTCGGGGGCCGAACATTCCCCAGCCCAAGGTGTAACCTTAACTTGGGCTGGACGGCCCTTTCAGGGTGCACTGCAAACAGATCTGCACAAACTCCAGGCCCGGCCCGCAGGCCGGGGTGGGCGCAGCACGCTGCGCCCCTACTCGCGATGACGCGGCGGGACTCGCTTCGACTTCCGCGGCCTAGAGGTCGCTGCTGAGCAGGTACAGCGCTGGCGCCAGATTCCCCTCGACGCCCTGGTCCAGCGCCGTGACGGCGATGGTCCCTTCGAACCCCGTGGTCCCAATGACCTCGTCGAGGGTGACCGCGCCGTCTAGGTGCTGCCTGGGCGTCGCGCCCACCGCCGAAGCGACGGCGATGGCCGGGACGTTGCGGGCCTCGTCGAGGACGGTGAGCTCCGCCGTGCAGCCGGTCTCGCACATCAGCGCGCCGACATCGGCGCACCAAAAACTGCTGCCGCCGGGGTGCGATTGGCTGGTGAAGCCGTCGCGCTTGCCGGAGGTGTCGTAGGCCTCGAAGAGGATGAAATCGTCGACCTCCCAGGAGGCGTCGGCGGCGTAGCTGCCGGCCAGCGAGATGCTCTGACCGGGCGCGGTGCTCAGGCAGAAGTCGGTCGTGTGGACGATGGTCGGGTTCTGTGGGCAGAAGATGAAGTTGCGGGCCTCGAGGTCGTCGCGCAGGCCATTTCGGGTGCGATAGCTGTCGGTGTTTTGCAGGGCGATCTCCGGCGCGACTTGGACCGAGCGGACGTCGACCATGTCGACGCAGAGGGCCGTTTTCGTGGTGCCCCCGACGACCTGCAGCATGGAGCCCGAGCGGCTGCGCCGCACGGTGCAGCCATTGGGCCGCACCAGGTGCGCGAAGGCCGTCACCAGTTGGGTGAGCGTCGTGGGCGAGCCCTCGAAGGTGATAGTGGTCGGGGCGAGCGGCGAGATGGGGATGCTGATGCGCGGCTCGATGACGACGGCGTTGGTGACCAAGACGCCGTCCCGTTTGATGGTGGAGGCGTGGGTGCGCAGGTTGGTGGTGAGGATCTCGAGGGTCGCGTCGCCGGTCACCGAGGGGTCGGCCATGACCTCGACGGTGACCAAGACGCGGTCGTCGATTTCCAGGGGGTCGCCGTTGAGGTCGAGGGTGTGCACACCGGTGTAAGCCAGCGCCTCTTCGACGCAACCCTCGACGTCGGGGAGGTCGGTGGCGTCGGTGTTGACCGAGGTGTCCGCGGCGGTGTCGGTCAAAAGATCGCTGGCCGTGTCGGTCAGGTCGGACGGCAGGTCGGCCTCGGTCTGGTCGCCGCTGGTGTCGGCGGGAGTGACGGTCGTGTCGTCGACGGTGTCGAGAGCCGGCCGGAACGTGTCGTCGCCGTGGCTGTTGGTCGAGCTCTTGGAGTCGTCACAACCGGCGTCGAGCGCCAGCAATCCGATGAACAAAGCGAGGAGGAGGAGTCCGCGGTTCATGGTGGTGATCCGTGCGAAGTGGTGGGAACAGCGGGAACGCCCACCCATAGCAGGTGGCCCGCGTCAGGACAATGTCGATTGTCGAGCGGACCTGCTTCCCTCCGGCGTCACGAACCCCACTCGCCGTTCGCGACGAGCTCGATGAGCCCCTCCACCCAGAGCAGATTGACCTCGCACGCCACGTCCAACGGCGTGTCGCCAGTGGTCTCCACCGCCACGCTGTGCCGCGCTCCCAGCCGATGAAAGAGGTCGGTGAGGGTGCCGTCGTGGCGGACGAGGAAGCCGTTCTTGTCGGTCTTCATGGCGAACTGCTGACCCGCCCCGATGGCGCGGAGACGAGCGACGGGCAGCAGGGTCTCCACCTGCCGAACGATGGGGACGTAGCGACCGAGGTCGCCGAACGCGTAGTGGTAAGCGAAGGGGTGGTCGGTGGGGGTGATGCAGTCTTGATGCAGATCGAGGGCGGCGACGAGACGGTCGAGGGGCTGTTGCCGCAGGAGAGTGTGGAGGAGCGCGGTCTCTTGCGGCAGTCTCGCCCCGAGGAGTGGATCACAGGACCAGGCCCAGCGGCGAAAGTCCCCTCCACTGCCGAGGTCGCCTCTCCAGGATCCGTCCTCGAGCTGGTAGCGCAGGAAGTCGTTGTTTCCTTCCTCTCCGCGGTCGCCATCGGCGTTGTAGCGAGTGTTGTTGTCAAATCCAGAGGGATTGACGAGCGGATACACGCTGAGGCGAAGGCCGCTCTGTTGGGCGCGCTCGAGAATGGCGGGCGCGTGGCGCACGAGGGTGATGGGGCCAGCGCGCTCGTCGCCGTGCAGGCCAGCGGTGAGCAACAGCACGGGGGCGTCCGCGGCGGTGTCGTCAGCAGGAGAGGCAAAATGAAAGAAAGGATAGCTCTGCGAGCGGTGTTGGACGGCGAACTCCTCCACGACCACAGGGGAGCCGCGCAGGGTCTGGCGCAGCGCGGTGGCGAACTCAGCGAGTCTCACTTGCTCCGCTCGAGCGCTTCTCCGACTGGCGTCGTCCTTGGAGCTCTTTGCCGGGCCGGATCACGAGCATGCGACGCACGATCAGGTCGTCTTTGTCCTGGACGAAGTCACCGGGGAAGTCGAACCACAGGCGCTTGAAGGTCCGCAGTTTCAGTGCGCGCCGATGCCCGAGGCCAGGGTCCTGCAGGTAGACGTTCTCGCGGTCGATGCCGATGACGACGGAGTAATGTCCACCGTCGAAGTCGAACCAGTCGACGATGACGGGCGTGTTCCTCTTCTGGACGTGGTGGCGAAGGTCGCGGAGCTCGCAGTTGTCCTTGATGGCGCCGCCGAAGCCGAAGGTCGCCGCGGCCATGAGCAGGCCATCAGCGCTGACTCCAGCGGATCGCGTGCAACCAGAGAGCTCGACCAGGCGCTTCTCCGAGACTCTGACGCCGTAGAAGTCGAGCACCATCTTCAACGACGCGGGGCCACAGTAGCCAGGCCTCTGCCGGAAGGGCGTCACCGACAGCAGGATGCCCAACCTCTGTACACGGATGCCAGCAGCTTCCTTCATGAGGTCACGCGTCGCGTTCAAGAGCCAGAACGCCGGGGGAAACGTGGTGGGGAGAAACGTTGGGCGGAAAATCCAGGCGTACCGTGGTGCAGCCCTCGTAGGATCAACACTGGGGCAGTCACGAGCCTTCCCTCGGTTGCCAATATTTTCCCGGCGCCTACCTATAGGTCGTAGGTTTGGGGTGATTGCCCCGGCGCGAGAAGCAATCAGAGTGACTCGGACGCCATTGTTGGCGAGATACTGACCCTTTTTCAGGAGTACTCCATGTGGATCTGGGCAGTCGTGGGTGTGGTCGTCGCCCTCTTTGTCGTGCTCAAGCTCAAGGCGAGCTATCGCTCCCCGAGCCAACTCGAGGCCATTAAGAAGGCCCTCGCCGCCGACGCGCCTCTGGTCGATGTGCGCAGCAAGGCCGAGTTCTCCGGGAGCCACCTGAGCCGCGCCATCAACGTGCCGGTCGCGGAGCTCCCAGGCTCGCTGAAGAAGGTCGGGCGGCCCAAGAAGCCGGTCGTGGTCTACTGCGCCACCGGCTCTCGCAGCGCCATGGCCGCGCGAACTTTGCGCGCCAATGGCTTCGAACAGGTGCTCGATCTCGGACCGCTGTCCAACGGCAGCAAGATCGGGCGTTGAGCGCAGATCCTTATCGCCGTTGACCGCCAGCCAAGGAAATCGACGGGGTCGGACGCTGAGAGGAGTCTGTTTCCTTGAGCGTCGAGAAAGTTTTTTTGTAACCGTCCGCTAGCCTCGTCGTACTCAACACAGACGACGCGGCGTGGGATCTCGTCGGCCTTCAACAACCAGGAGACGACCATGCCCCTCAAAACCCTCGCTGTAGTCTTCGCCTTGGCGGTGCTGTCGGCCTGCACACCCCCTCGAGAGCCCAAGGACACCCACTCGGCCCAAGCTCCGGACCATGCGGCGCAAGCCGACGGCGAGCGGTCGACCCCAACCCCAAAGGAGCCGAAAATGTTCGTCAAGCCCGATAAGGACACGCTCCGCGAGAAGCTCACCGACCTTCAGTACCGGGTCACGCAGGAGGACGGCACCGAGCGCCCCTTCGAGAACACGTACTGGGACAACCACGAGGACGGCCTCTATGTCGACGTGGTCAGCGGCGAGGCCCTCTTCAGCTCGAAGGACAAGTACGAGAGCGGCACTGGCTGGCCCAGCTTCACCCAGCCCGTGGACCAGACGAACATCGTCGAGAAGGTCGACCGGCGGCTCTTCTCATCCCGCACCGAGGTGCGCAGCCGCGCGGGCGACAGCCACCTTGGCCACGTCTTCGACGACGGCCCCGCGCCCACTGGCCAGCGCTACTGCATGAACTCGGCGGCCTTGCGCTTCGTGCCCAAGGACAAGCTCGAAGAGGAAGGGTACGGCGAGTACCTCGCTTTGTTCGAGTGACGTGACGCGGGTCTCGGGGTCGGACCCCAGGGCGTTGCCCTGGGCTGGTATGATCGGCCCCTCCGGGGCCGGGCTGCGGTGTCGGCCTGGCCCCAGGGCGTTGCCCTGGGCTGGTATGATCGGCCCCTCCGGGGCCGGGCTGCGATGTCGGCCTGGCCCCAGGGCGTTGCCCTGGCCCCAGGGCGTTGCCCTGGGCTGGTATGATCGGCCCCTCCGGGGCCGGGCTGCGGTGTCGGCCTGGCCCCAGGGCGTTGCCCTGGCCCCAGGGCGTTGCCCTGGCCCCAGGGCGTTGCCCTGGGCTGGTATGATCGGCCCCTCCGGGGCCGGGCTGCGATGTCGGCCTGGCCCCAGGGCGTTGCCCTGGCCCCAGGGCGTTGCCCTGGGCTGGTATGATCGGCCCC